>ERZ1026858.820-NODE-820-length-16489-cov-8.607156_pt1 | contig 16489 bp, 15 predicted proteins | sample MGYA00380159_ERZ1026858 | MGnify/ENA primary metagenome ERZ1026858 (study PRJEB33269, sample SAMEA4719795) | human gut metagenome | biome: human-associated habitat; feature: organic feature; material: feces | place: Cameroon | collected 2013-10 ...
AGCTGCGTTTTCCACCGAGCGGGAGCGGGTCTGAAAATGACACTATCCCCCGCCCACCGCGTCCGTCTGCCAAACCCTCCCATATGTCACTCACAGCTCAATTCCTGCAAGATCCTCCTTCTCGAGCATCGCCAATATATTCTTATCAACATCCTTCAGCCCCACTATCCTGCTAGCCTGATTAGATATCGCTTTCTCAAGATAGTTTCTTACATCTCTTGCATTGGCATAACCTTCTGGTTTGTTGGCGACACGCTCTATGAAAAATCTTCTGGCTTCTTCGAGTGCATCTCTTGATAACATGTATTCCTGCTTCTTGCAGTTATTTATAAGTATCTCAACCTCTTCCTCGGCTGTGTAATCCTCAAAGTTGATGAATTTGTTGAATCTTGAACGCAGTCCCGGATTGGAATCTAAGAATTCCTCCATCAGTTCTGTATAGCCTGCTACTATCACAACTAAATCATCTCTGTGGTCTTCCATTCCTTTTAACAATGTATCTACAGCTTCCTGACCAAAGTCGCCCTGCCCTTTTCCATTAGTAAGTGTGTATGCTTCATCTATAAAAAGAACTCCACCAAGCGCAGACTCTATTACTTCCGCCGTCTTGGATGCAGTCTGTCCTATATATCCGCACACAAGCCCTGACCTGTCTACTTCTACAAGATGACCTTTGGATATTGCCCCTATTGCCTTGTATATTCTGGCAAGCAGTCTTGCAACTGTCGTCTTTCCTGTTCCAGGATTTCCCATGAATACAAGGTGTTTGTTGACACTTGTCTGCTTCATTCCCATCTGCTCACGCATTTTCTGGACTTTAAGAAGATTAATAAGTGCATTGACATCTTCTTTTACTGCAGTAAGTCCTGTCAGTGAATTAAGTTCTGCAATTAGTTCATCGGCGTCTGGTTCTTTCTCATCTGCTGTCTCTGCCTGTATTGCCGCGCTCTTGTAATCAGGACGCAGCAGACCGTATGATTTAAGATTCTCGTCTAACATTACACAATATGATGATAAAACATTTATCTCAACCTCGGTACTTCCAGTATTCGCAGCCAGATATTCCTGCCCAAGCTTGCGGTAGGTTTCTGCCAGCGTACGTGCCTCTTTATTGTCGTATCGGTCGTTCTTAATCTTGTGACCGGCATTGGCTAATATGAAATACTTAAATGTCTCCGGAACTCTTGTAATATAGCCCGCGCCAAGCATGTTGCGGTTCTTTATATCAGCCGCCATCGACGCACTCACATCAAATCCCAGCTTCTTCTTTATAAATGCTTTCTCTTCCTCACCATATCTTCCATCTGTCATTGATATGTATATAAGAAAATGCAACAGTTCTTTCTTAAGATTGTCGCGAAGCTTTGCTTTTCCAGTCAGCTTCACAATGCCATTCTGTTCTATGTAGTCGCACATTTCAAAGCATATATTAATTAAATCCATATTACTCTCCCATCATTCTGGTAATTCAAAGTTATTAGAACACAACATTTATTAAAAACTGTGTCCACCTCCGGAGCTTCCTCCGCCGCCGCCAGATGAACCTCCTCCAAAATCAGAAGAACCTCCACCAGAACCTCCTCCTGATGACTCACGGCTTACTGATGTATGCTCTTTTAACAGTTCTTTATTAACCTTGACGCTAATAAATGATTCTGCTCCGTTTTCTCTAATAGGCGGATATCCGTCTTCTTTTTTATTAAATCTCGATACTTTAAGCACAATGAAGTTAACAGTTACACCAAGAAGCATTGCCAATAGTACATTATTAATAATCTGCATTGGTCTTTTAATCCTGCCGCCCGCCAGACAATTCTGTGCCTGTGTAAATGCATCTATGGCACATTTGCCATAATCACCTGCTGTAGCGCTCTTGTATACATTATCGGTTATTGAATTGGCTTCTGCATTCCGTATGATTTTGCGTATATCGCCTGTACAATACATATAGATTTCCCTGTGATACATATCAATTGTAAACATCAATACCGGTGCTGTCTTGGAAGTGCCGAAATACTCTGCACAATAATTCTGGCATATATCAGCGGTGCTCATGCCATATTCTGATGTGCGTGTAGTATAAAATATGACATTTGTATTCTTAGAAATGTTTTCCATAATCTCATACAGACCAGACTCGTCATCATCATCTATAAGATAAGCACTGTCATCATATATTATCCTGTAATCTCCGGTCTCTTGTCCGCTGGCTCCCGCCTGTTCAGTAAAGAATAATGCACTGGCTGTGAAAGCACAAAGAATTAATATTACCGTTAATAATCTTCTAAGATATTTCAATTTCTTCCTGTCCTCCTTTGTATGCATTAAACTGAGGCAGCGGTCTTGTACAACTGTAATTGTAGTCTCTGATAATTCCCAGTACTACAATTACTTCTGACGCTAATGCCAGTGCAGTTGCAACATAATACCATATGTCATGTACCGGATTGACAACTGCAACTATCATAATTGCTATATTAATAACCACCGAAAGCAAAAAGACCGGCGATGCTGCTGTGTTGTTCTCTTTCAGTGCCATATACTGTGGATAGCGCTTAATCACCATCACAAGTTGTATTATAAATGTTATGGCACATATTGCCACTTTTACCCATTTGCTGCTCTCCCTGTATTCCGAATTGATTACAGCAATAAAGTTAATCGCAACATATATAAGCATAAATGTACCTGCTGTAATTGCTACTACTTTAAGTGCGTCCGATTTTTTCAATCTGTATGCTCTTTTTATTTCCCTGTCATACATTTTTCTTATGTTGGCATCATAAAATAATCCCGCTATAAAGTTGAATACTGCAGCTATTCCTATCATTGTCTTAGCTGTAAACATTATGTTCTGAAAACACATAAGTACAATAAATATTACCGCTGATATGATTGCTGAAACCCCGAAGAATTTCTTAAAGTCTACCGGCAGGTCACAATTCATCCTTCCAGTGTGCCCATTAATAACCGCATACGCAACTCTGTCACGGTTCTGGTAAGACATGAACCATACCGGTTTTAATATATCCTCTTTGCTGACAATATCTATCTGTGGTTCTTTCTCTGTCTTTTTGATGGACATGCTGCTTCCGACTTTGTATTTTATCTGATTATCAACATATTCCTTTGAATTAACATAGGCATACTCTTTATAATCCTCTGCCGGAATGTCTGACATATCGGCATAGAAGCCGCACAGATAGCCCGGTTTGAAATCTACTACTGCCTTAGAGTCCGTAGCATCATTAATTGCCTCGCTTAAATCATCCCTGAATAATTTTGATGCATCATGTGTAATTCCTCTTACATTGCCATGAACCGGTGCATGAATCTTCCAATGTCTGGTAGTTGTATAAATCTTCTTCTTTTTCTTTTTAGTTGTCTGCGTCTTTCCATATGCATCATAGTCACCTTCAACTGTCGCTTCGTAACTATGATACGGAAGGTATATTCCTCTGAATTCATTAATACCGTCAGCCTTCTTATATTCATCAGGAACATACATGTTCTTCTTTGCAAAATTTTTAAACTTTGTCTTGCATACTTTTTTCTCTACTTTGAACGGCACAATTGATTTCGGTGCATCAACTTTCTCTGTTCTTTGCTGCAATATAGCAGACGCTCCACAATAACTGCAGAATCCCGCTATTGTATTATCCGCTGAATATATTTTGCCACCACATGACGGGCATACAAATGCATTTACTTCATATAATGAATCTTCCGCATCTTTATCTTTCTTTATTGCGCCAACATCGTATTTGCCGCCGCAGCTTTTGCATCTTAACCTGCCTGTTTTGATATCATATCGTAATTCGGCTCCACAGCCCGGACATCCATACATTGCTTTCCCCCTCCTGCTTTATCTATATAAGTTTTGTACACGCATATAACACAATCAGAAATATCACATTATACACTGTAAATGTAACAAAATATTTTCCTTTTCCCTCTGGCACTTCATTGACATACTGCTTATATGATATAAGGCTAGCCATTGAAGCTATCAGTGTGCCAAGCCCGCCAATATTAACTCCAAGTGCAAGGCTTTTTATATTATGCGTAAATCCTGACAGCAGAAGTGCCGCCGGGACATTACTTATACACTGGCTTGTAATGATTCCAACGCCTATTTCCCTGCCATCAGCAATACCTGATAAGAATAATGCAACCGGCTCTATCCTTCCCATATTGCCTGTAAATATGAAGAAGCCGACAAATGTTAATAACAACGCATAGTCTGCTTTCAAAAGCACATTTCTTTCTATTACAAATGTGGTAACAAGCACCAGTACTGTAAGTACATACCACGGAAGTACTCTTGCAACAACAAGTAATGCTATAACAAAAAGAATTGTATATAACAGCACATTTACAGGTGCTGTTCTTTGTTCTGAATTATTGTCAGTATCCTTCATGCTCACATCAGCATTTTTATTCTTTAAAAGCAGTATTGAAATAATCAGCAGGACTGCTGAAATAACTGTGTATGGCAGAAGCCACATCATAAACTGCCCTGCTCCAACTCCCGCAAGTCCGTATAGATACAGGTTCTGCGGATTGCCAATCGGTGTAAGCATACTCCCAAGATTCGCAGCTATTGTCTGCAACACAACAACTGGTATCATAAGCTCCCACCTGCCACACTTCTTAAGCATCATTATTGCAAACGGAACAAATGTTATCAGTGAAACATCATTGGTAATCAGCATGCTGCTAAAGAAACACAGTGCAACAAGTACGCTCACAAGCTGCCACATTTTCCGTGTTCTCACAAGAAGTGCATGTCCGATTTTTTCAAAAATGCCGTTATTCATATAACCCTTTGTTATTATCATCAGACTCCACAATATTCCAAGTGAACGCCAGTCAATATACCCTGCATATCCCTTATCCGGTTTTACTAAAAATGCTGAAGCAATTGCAAGCACCCAGCTTACCGTCAGCACTATATCCTTTTTTAGATAATATATAATTCTTTTCATATCTGTCTGCTTTCTTATGTAATAATCATATTTTATTTTACAATAAATCTCTTATTCTTTACAGTATTAGTTGTCAAATATATTTTGTAAGTTTATAATAGAAAAAGTTTTGCATAGGAGAATCTATTAGATATGAAAAAATTATTAGACAAATGGATTAATATTAGTCTCATTAAGAGAATTATTGGCGGACTTGCACTTGGTATTATTCTTGGTCTGCTCGTGCCTAAAGCAACTGGTATTTCTCTTTTCGGAAGTGTTTTCGTTGGTGCACTTAAGGCTATTGCACCGCTTCTTGTTTTCGTGCTTGTCATAAGTTCTTTATGCCACTCAGGAAAAAGTCATGGCGGTGTTATTAAAACCGTAATTATTCTGTACATGTTCAGTACCATTCTTGCCTCTGTAATCGCAGTATTTACAAGCAAATTATTCCCGGTTACGCTCACTCTGACAGAAGGCATTGAAGAAATGTCATCACCGGGAAGTATTGGTGATGTATTTAACTCTTTATTAATGAATATTGTTGAGAATCCTATTACTTCTCTTACTAAAGCTAACTATGTAGGTATTCTTGCATGGGCTGTTGTTATCGGTATTGCATGTAGACATGCTAAGGAATCTACTAAAGATATGCTTGTAGATATCTCTAATGGTCTTTCCAAGGTTGTTACCTGGATTATTAATTTTGCTCCATTTGGTATTATGGGACTTGTATTTGATACTGTATCAAATAATGGTATGTCAGTATTTAAGGAATATGGAAAGCTTCTTATGCTTCTCGTTGGTACTATGCTTTTTATTTATTTTGTTACCAACCCGATTCTTGTTTTCTGGTGTACACACAAGAATCCTTACCCACTTGTATTCAGATGTTTAAAAAAGAGTGCACTCACTGCATTTTTCACAAGAAGTTCTGCTGCCAACATTCCTATTAATATGAAGGAATGTGAGGATATGGGACTTGACAGAGATACTTACTCTGTTACTATTCCGCTCGGTGCAACTATTAACATGGACGGTGCTGCAATAACTATCACTGTTATGACTCTTGCCGCAGCTAATACTTTAGGTATTACTGTTGATATTCCAAGCGCAATCCTTTTAAGTATTCTTGCAGCGCTTTCTGCCTGCGGTGCTTCTGGTGTTGCCGGTGGTTCACTCCTGCTTATACCTATGGCATGCTCATTATTCGGTATTCCTAATGATGTTGCTATGCAGGTTGTCGGAATCGGCTTCATCATCGGTGTTATTCAGGATTCTGTTGAAACTGCACTTAACTCATCATCTGACCTTTTACTTTCTGCTTCTGCTGAATTCAGACAGTGGAGAAAAGAAGGCAGGGATATTACTTATTAATATGACTAATGCAAAAATGTCTGGCATGCCGCACTACTGCGACACACCAGACATTTTTAATTATTATTGGTTTCTTTATCTGTTCTTAATCATGCTTACAATTGCTAAAACAGCATTTATAAGACACCATACTGACCAGATTACTAAGTCACTGTAATTGCCGTATCCTGCAAATCCGAATACAGCAGCAAGTCCGAAAAGTACAATCAGTGCTATATCGTGGCCCTTTCCTGTCTTATTTCTTGTAGCTATCGAGACAATTCCACCAGCAAGCATAAGTATTCCAACTATTACGCCGACACTTCCTGATATGCCACCATTGTCCTCAAGTGCATTAACTACTCCTGCGGCGCATGACTGAAACATAACTACTGCAAATAATATAATTGATAATATTCCTGATACCAGTTTCCAAACTCTCATCTTCTACTCCTCCTACTGAAGCTTTATTATTACTTTTTCGCTTGACCATATATTGGCTGTGTATTCCAGTTCGATAGATTCTGCATCAACTGGAACTTCAAATACTACACTGAAGCTTATTTTACGACCAGTTGATAATGTATCTCCTGAGAACTCATTTACAGATGCGATAAAACTTTGGTCACAGCTCTCATTATCTGCATAACAGCTAAAATCTGCACTACTTACATAAGCATCAGATTTACCGTTATTTTCAAATGAAAAATCTGCTTTGACATATTTTTTCCCATCACCAGGCTTGTAAAATCCATATGGATCATCGTAATCGGTAAAATCTGTATCTGCATCATTAACTGTACCCTTTAATCCATCTTTCTCGAAGCTTCCACCTACCATGACAACATTATCACTTTCTGTGCCTGTCTTGTCCGAAGCCCCACTCGCATTACTGTTATCTACGCTTGTGTCAGAACCGCTTCCCATCGCCATTGCAGCAAATACTATCAGACACAGCAGTACCCCTATGTACTTCCTGATTCTTTTCATATGATTTCCTCCTCATATCATGTCTTTTTATAATAAAAACAGCCATCAGTTCTGCAATTATTTCCACAATAATATCCATCACATCAAATGTCCCCTTTACACATCCGGTAATCTGAAGGACTTCCATAATTGTCGAAAATATGCCTGCTATCACAAACATTTTCCATACATCAGCTGTTTTATTACCATTAACCAGCATTAATGAAAATACCAGTGCATACGCCCACAGCATATCTGGCATATAACTTCGCAAATTTACTACAAATGTGTTCTCCATTCCAACATGTAGACTGACTCCAAGCAGCCTGTCAATATTCTGTACAAATATGACTTGCGATGAAGTCACATAGTACAGCAGACTGCCTGCCAGTATTGGAAGGGAAATATTTGCATATATAAACATCTTTTTCATATAATGGATGTTATCATAATGATGGCTGCAAACCGTGTGCTGACAGCACAAAAAAGACAGGACATAATATTGAATGATTTCAACATATATCCTGTCTTTTTATAATTACAAATATCCTATAATTGCCATAAATATTGCAAAAAAAGCTAAAAACATAAAACTAATCGTAAATGCATAACCAAATGTCAGAATAGTGCTTAATACATTTATCTTCTTCATTCCCGGAAGCTTTCTCCTTATATTAAGATAGTTGCCAAACCACATTGTCATTCCCATAAAGAGTACAAATACAGCTATCTTATACATTGTAAGTTCTCCGCCCGTTACCGGTATTCCCGTTTTACTGTCCGTAACTGCAAAGCTTATTGTTAGCCATACAATAACCGCATACCATACTAGCGCAATCAGACAATACACAATATTCAGCCGTCTGAATCCCGGAGGCAGATATCTGCGCCATGAATTGTTAATATCGTAATTCCTTTTCTGATATTTTCTGTACATTTTAACAATTGTATCTCTTATATTACGATAGGTTCTTACAACTGAAACATTATTATCTTTACCAAATGCTGTTTCAGCTTTTTTCCTATTATCCTGTACTATACTATAATTTAGCATATCCAGCACGCCACGAAGCTCTGCCGCTGACTGATATCTGTCCTTGGCATCTACCATAAGGCATTTCTTAAGGATATCTGAAAATCTGCACTCTGCAATTCCTGCTCCCGGCTTGTCACCTGTCATAATATAATTAATTGTTGCTCCAAGACCATATATATCAGTACGCTCATCAGACTGCCCGAATCCAAACTGCTCAGGTGCAGCAAAATACACTGTTCCCAGCATTCTGGTATCTTCATTCTTATCTGCATTAACATGTCTTGCCGCATTAAAATCTATAAGATTTACATGTCCGTTTTTTTCAATAATTATATTAGATGGTTTAATGTCTCTATGGACAATTGCCGGCTCTAACTGATGCAGTCGCACAAGTATGTCCACAAGCTGGACTGCTATTTCATATGCCTGTTCCGCATTTAATAATCCCTGCTCATCTAATACCTGCTTAAGGCTCCTGCCTTGCACATACTCCTCAACTACTATAAGCTTTCCATCATCAGCAACACATTCCTTTACCGCAGGAACACCCTCAATTCTTACAGAGGCAAGCTGCTCATATACATCATGCGAATATATATCAAGTGTCTTTTTAACGCAAAGCTCACTGTTCCTTATATCCTGCACCAGCACTATATTCTTTTTTTCATCAAGTACTGTCAGTTCCCTGTAAAATGACAGCCTGCTCTCTTCTTCTAAAGTCATATTTTCATCCTTATTGTAATTTAGTGTTTATTATTATACACTATATCAATAGAAAATGTGTACTCTATTGTGAAAGGCGGAATTAATAATGAACGAAAAGCCGACTTATGAACTTGATAAAATCTTAAGTTCAGTTGAGCCTGAACATTTTAACAGATATCGTAATGAAGAGGATACTGACTCACAGATGTCTGTCAGCGAATTCTTTAACTGGTATATAGGATGCCACGGACTTCAATTAAGTGATGTTATCCGGCAAAGTGATATTCCAGCTAATTATGCATACGGAATACTTAATGGTAATCGTGCCAACCCAAGCCGTGACAGAGTAATTGCGCTCTGCATTGCATGTCATATGAATCTTACTGATACCAACCGTGCGTTAAAAACTGCAGGCTTAAGCCCTCTGTATTCCAAGGTCAGCCGCGATGCTGCAATTATAATTATGATTAACAAATGTGAATATGACATTGGAATTATTAATGAATTTCTGTATGGACATAATCTCAATATTCTTTCAACATCTAGCAACAAGGAGGCTTAACAATGAACATAATTGACTCACACATTCATATATGCCGCTGCATTAATGGATTTGGAAACAGCGGAGAAATGCAGGCTATAGGCGGAGGTTACGCAAGCTACGCTGATGGAACTATATTCCAGATGATACCTGAGTGTCTCGGTGAATATGATGTAACTCCGGAAGCGGTTCTTAAGGTTATGGATGAAGCTGGTGTCTCCAAGGCTGTTATGCTTCAGGGCAATTTCTTAGGACCGCAGAATCTCTACACTTATGAGGCTGCAAAGAAATATCCTGACCGTCTTGCTGCGGCAGCTACTTACGACCCATTCTGCAGAAATGTTGATTCTATAAGAAAGCATTTGTTTGAAGACCTCGGAATTAAGATTGTAAAATTCGAGGTAAGTACCGGAAGCGGTCTTATGAGTTACCATCCAACTATTGCTCTTGATGGTGATGTTATTGAAGAAATGCTGTCATATGCTGAAATGCATAATAATACTGTTGTGTTCGATATCGGCCGCTACCCTGCCGAGTGCTGGCAGCCAGAAGCTCTCGCCCGCGCAATTAAGAGACACCCTGACACGCAGTTTGTTGTGTGCCATCTGCTCGCCCCAAGAGGTCTTGTTCAGGAAGATGTCTGGCTTAAAGGAATGGAGGCACTCACTCTTGACAATGTTGTATTCGACCTTGCAAGCCTTCCTTCTAATCAGGGTAAAGACGCCACATACCCTTATCCTGATGCAATCCATTATATTAAACGCGCCATTGAACTTGTCGGAAGCGACCGACTTATGTGGGGAAGTGACCTGCCTATGAATCTGTGTAAGGACAGTTACCGACACCTTATTGATTACATTGTCTTAAGCAATGAAATATCAACACCAGATAAGGAAAATATCATGTCTGCTACTGCAGCTAAAGTATATTTCAAATAATCCACATTTTTAATATATCCCTCAAAAGCACTGTTTACCTGCTTTTGAGGGATTTTTATATTCTCCTGTTGACATATTATGCATATCATGTTATATATACTACGACAGATGTACTACGGCTGTCGTAGTATCGCCTGTCGTAGTAATTATCATTTATTTAATATTTATTATCAGGTGAATCATCACCTTCAATTAATTCGAAGGGAGGAATATGCATGGCTGGCATCAGCAGCGACATTATACGAGGCTACAACGATACAATTATCCTGTATCTTCTGCTTGATAAGCCATCTTATGGTTATGAGATTTCCAAGCAGATTAAGGCCATGACCAATGAGAAATATATTGTTAAAGAAACTACTCTTTACTCCGCATTTACACGAATGGAAAAGAACGGATATATCACTTCTTTCCCCGGTGTAGGCGAGAATGGCGGAAAGAAGCGCACCTATTATCAGATTACTGACGAAGGACGACTGTATTATCAGTCAAAATGTGAAGAGTGGGCTCTCACTAAAGAAGTTATTGAAAAATTTATTGTGAAGGAGAATTAATGTATGGATACTATTAAAAGTTATCTTGAAACTATGTTTGCCAATCTCCCCGCAACTGCTGAAGTTTTAAAGGCTAAAGACGAATTGTGGGGCATGATGGAGGACAAATATAATGAACTTATCAGTGAAGGTAAAAGCGAGAATGAGGCTGTAGGCACTGTTATCTCAGAATTTGGCAATCTTGACGAACTCGCAGAAACTCTCGGACTTAACAGACAGTCTTCTGCTCCTGTTGATAACAGACGCACTTTAACACAGGATGAAGCCAGAAGCTTTGTATGTGCCGGCAGCCGACATGCATTTCTGACTGCATTAGGGGTTTTCTTATGTATTTTCTCAGTAGTTCCAGCGGCAGCCTGCAGTGCATTTCATAATAATTTTCTCCAGACAATGGGCACTGTTGCTCTGTTTATTATAGTTGCCTGCGGTGTTGGCATATTTATAATAACCAATTCTTTAATGAATAGATACAACTATATTAAGAAACACGAATGTATCATCGATTATGCCACTGTCGGATATGTGCAGGATAAGAAGGAACAGCTTCGCAACATTTCTATTGTGTGCCGCACTCTGGGAATTATTATGTGTATCATAAGCTTTGTCCCTGCTGCTGTTTTTGACGCAATCCCAATACAGGGACTTGACGATATCGGCGGTGCAGCAATGATTTGTATAGTAAGTGTCGGCGTATTCCTTATTGTTTTCGGTTCAATGGCTGAGACTTCATGTAAGACTTTACTTGCCCTTAATGGTGACAATGTAGCTGGCAGCTATGTTAAGAAGGAGAATAAAGAAGTCAGATATATTAACAATACTGCAACAACTATTATGTCTGTTTTCTGGCCTACCGTTACATGTATATATCTGTCAATCAGTTTCATCACATTTGCATGGGCTTTAACATGGGTTATATGGCCTGTTGCGGCTGTAATACACGCCATATTCAAGAGTATACTTAAAGACGATTCCAGGGAGGTGTAATTATGAGTAAACGAATTTATCTGTCAATTATATATTTTATTACACTTATATGCATAATTATTGGCGTTCTTGGTAATGTATTTAACATTTCTCCTTTTACACGCATAACTATGGCATCCAGTGGCAAATATATTGAAAATTCTTCCACTTATGATAATGTGTCAGACATATCTATTGATATGAATCTTGGCAGTGTTGAGATTAAGAAAGGCAGCAAGCTTGAAGTTGTCTATACAGGTGCTGAAAAGTTTAAGCCTGCTGTATCTGTTTCTGGAACTTCATTAAATATTGAACAGCATGTAAAAGTACATCTTATGACTAATATCAAAAACTCAGACTGCACACTTACAATTACAATTCCTGACAATGTCAGTCTTAATTCCATTCAGGCTGACCTTAATATGGGTGATATGTCTGTGAACGATATAAATGCTTCTTCTGCTGATTTCTCTGTTGATATGGGCTCACTGAAAATAAGCGGTATGGATATTGATAAGTACAGTGCTAATCTCTCTGTAGACTTGGGTGATATTAAAATTAATGATTCTACTTATTCTCACAGCTATACTAATAATGCTGGCAGCGGAAAGAGTATAAATGCTGATGTTAATATGGGTGATATTAAGATTAACAGGTAATTAACAAAGAACCGGAGCGGAAGTGAATCCCACAAAGGATTCTCTCCGACCCGGTTCTTTGGCTTGTTTATAGTTTTATTAGATTTTAGCGTATCAGTTATCTTACATTCTTAATCTTACGTCTGCCTGTTACTGCTGCACCTGCTGTTAAAGCAAGTACTGCTGCTGCGATGTAAGCCATCATGTTGTTAGAATCGCCAGTCTTAACATTTGATACAGATGTATCTGATGTACCTGCATCAGTTGTGTTGCCAGACTCTTCTGAACCAGAAGGTGTACCTGCATCAATCTTTACTAATGCATTGATTGCGGCTGTAAGATGCTCTGTTGCCTCATCAACATCTGCCTGATATTCTGCAACTGCAAGTGCATCGACTGCTTCCTCATACTCAAGCTTCATAGCTGCCCAGGATTCGGCTGTGTAATCAGCTTCGTTAAGTGCATCTGCTGCTGCAATAGCTGCTGAAAGCTTTGATGTATCACTTACAGGTGCTTTAACCTTAACGATATTAGCATCAGTTGCTTCAAAATTAATTGTAGTATCAGTATATCCTAATGCATATACAGTAAGTGACCAGTAACCTGTTCCATCATATCCTGCTGGTAACTGGCAGCGTGCTGAATCTGTAAGTCCAAGCTGGATTCCCATTGATTTGTGCATCCAGTTGTCTGCTGCGAATTTAGTACCATATGTAGCAACTACATTTGTTCTTGTTGCATCATTTCCATAGTATGTCCACTTAACAGCCTGCATCATAGCACCTAATGCGCCATAACCATCACCATTAATATCAACTCTTAAGAACTCGCCATATGAACCTGTAGCTTCTTTTACCGTAGATGTAATGTTAGCAGCTACGCTGATATCCTGCTCTGCAAATGATTTGCCATTGCCATTCTGTCTTGCAGAGAATGAATATGTTCCATCTGCATTCTTAACTGCTGTCTTAAGTCCGTTAGTATCTGCATTAACTGCAGCTGTATACTCGTATGAACTAAGCTTGACCTCACCGAATCCTCCGTATAACTTCTCACCATTCTTGACAACTCTGTAATGCTGCTCAAAATCAGCAAGATCAGATGTCTTAACCTTAACCGGAACATACTTAATACCAGTTACTTCATAAGAAGAAACTTTAGATGTTGAACCATCTGCATTAGTAATTGTGCCCCTGTTGTATGAAAGCTGTGTACCATCTGTAAGTATCATCTGTTTTCCATCACTGCTCCAGCCGGCAAGCTCATACTTCTTACCATCTTCTGTATCAATTGTTGCCATGCACTGGTAGCTTCCTCTGTGAAGACCATGATTGGTTGTAGCTCTTGTTACTGTATCAAAAGCACCTTTATCATACTCACCATGTGTATCCTTCTCATTAGATGTTGTTACATCTCCTGCGTTATATACGCCCTCGTTAGCCCAGTATTCCTGCCATGTAAGTCCAGCATATACATATGAATACTCATCATCTGCTGCATGTGTATCAGACACAAGAGCTGGAAGTGCTGTAACTGCAAGAACAGTAGCGGCTGCAACAGCAGCAATCTTAGTAAAAATGTTCTTTCTCATAAATCCTCCTTATAATTTTTTCTATTACAAATCTGCTCTACTTCTTAGCAGATTTATAAGCATAGTAAAATGCCTTCTTTATGGCATTGCTCGATTTAGTAGCACCAGAAACACTGTCAACGCCTGATGTACTCTGATTTGCAAGAAGCTGTGCAGGAACCTTTGCATTAGCCATGTTAAAATACTGCACGTCCTGTGCTCCTGCTTCTGAAGTTGCTGTAACTGATGTAATCACATCTCCCGATATGACTATTGTAACCGTTACATTGTAATTATAAGTATCACACACAGCAGAACCTGTATAAGTTCCGTCTGCTTTAAATGTGGTATTAGCCGGTGTATCACTGCCAGAATTGCCACCCTGTGAATCACTGCTGCCACCATCTGAAGAATTGTCTGGTTGTGCTGCCTGATTACCTCTTTCCGAATCATTGCCTGATGTATTACCTGAACCTGAATTACCTGCGGCTGAATTATCCAAACCCGAATTGTCAGCCTGTGTATCTGACTGATTATCAGTCTGTCCAGACTCTGTCGTTCCTTCGGCTGTTAAAGCTGCTTCACCTGCAAGGCTGCTCTCTGCCTCTTTAACCAACGCTGCAACTGTCTCTTCATTAAAGAATTCTTCCCATTCCTCGTCCCCGCCAGAAGCCATAGCCGTTGTCTTTCTTCCTGCAAAGCATAAAAATGTCATAACTACACATAAAACCAATGCAAGTCCATACAGAACCGTCTCAGGTTTCTTACCGTATGTCTTTCCGGCTCTTGCTGCCTTTACTGATACAGCCTTTGCTATTCTCATAGCTGCATATCCTAAGAAGACTATGCTGTAGATAACAACATTTGCAATATAAGTACCAATTCCAAGTCTTGCATATGGAATATTGATAAGCATTATATGTACATACATAAGACCGTAGAATACGTATGCTGTGCGCTGTAACTGCTTCCATTTCTTAGCCTTCATCTTCTTTCTTACAGCCTGAAATGAAGTTACTGTAAGCACAAGCATTATTATGATAAGCACAAGGCTTATTATTGCTGCTGTAAGCTGTGTTGCTGATAATGCCGCCGGCTTAATAAAAAGCATTTTAAAATATGTCATTCCATATGTGAAATTATGACACAGGACAAGTATTGCCGCTGTAATTGACAATTCACCTCTTATCTTCATAAGCGGTGCAATCAGCTTGCTGCCCTTAGGAAGTGCACCTGCGTACATTACTGCAACGAACATTGCCGTTCCAAGAGAACCCTTTGCAAATATTCCTAATATGTTATTCTTTACAAATAAAGGCATTGGTAAGAATCCAATCAGAAATACTGCAATAGAGATTACCGCTGCCCCTATATAGTAGATACCCGCGTGTTTCTTAAGTGAATCTTTAAGAAAATTAGGCATTAAATTATTTAGATTAAAGACAGGTACACCAGCTAGAGTATTAACTAGTTCTATTGATTTTTCTAGAACAAGTCTTGAAGAAGGCAGTAAGCGTTTTATTAGATTTAGTGAAGATACAAGAGAAGATGAAGTTAGATCGATTGAGGAACAAATGCCCTGTTACTTAACTTATACAACAGAGAAGACTAAAGAGATTGTGTTAGCTAACTTAAATAAGTCTTCTATGTATTCAGGTGTTGTTAAGGGTGTGGGACCTAGATATTGTCCATCTTTTGAAGATAAGATTGTAAGATTTTCTGATAAAGAAAGACATCAATTATTCCTAGAGCCATTAGATGCCACAAATGAATTAACATATGTACAAGGTTTCTCTACTTCAATGCCATATGATGTACAAGAAGAGATGGTACATTCAGTTATTGGCCTAGAGAATTGTAAGATTATCAAGTATGCATATGCCATTGAATATGATGCGATTGATCCTTTACAAGTTAAGGCTTCGCTTGAAATGAAAGATATTGATGGCTTGTTTATTGGTGGTCAAATACTTGGTACTTCAGGTTATGAAGAGGCGGCGGGTCTAGGTATGATGGCTGGTATTAATGCTCTTAGAAAGCTTAATAATAAGGAACCTTTGGTATTAAAAAGAGATGAGGCTTATATTGGTGTTATGATTGATGATTTAGTAACTAAGGGTACTAGTGAACCATATCGTTTATTGACAAGTAGAGCTGAGTATCGTTTGTTGATGAGACATGATAATGCTGAGAATAGATTAATTAAATATGGTCATGAGAATGGTTTGATTAGTGAAAAGAGATATCAAAGA
>ERZ1026858.822-NODE-822-length-16477-cov-130.669042_pt1 | contig 16477 bp, 14 predicted proteins | sample MGYA00380159_ERZ1026858 | MGnify/ENA primary metagenome ERZ1026858 (study PRJEB33269, sample SAMEA4719795) | human gut metagenome | biome: human-associated habitat; feature: organic feature; material: feces | place: Cameroon | collected 2013-10 ...
CAACCTAACGTAAAGCCTTTTATTTGTGCACAGCACGCGCCCATAAGCGGAAAAAACAAGTAAAAACACAAGGATGCAAGTAGCAAGTTTGTCAACACCAAAGAAACTAAAGAAAGAATATAAAAAGAATATAATTAGCAATGCAATGTAGGAGCCACGGGCATTAGCTTTTTTCAAATTTGTTTAGTTCACACGTCCTCTTGTAACCTTGTGTTTTGAAAGGTTTTTCCGTTTGTGATTTTCGAGAGAGGCGACAGCCTCTCATTTCTTTATGGTATATATGGGCGTGAGAACTTGTTCTCATAAGACCATATATACCATAAAGAAATTGCCGAAGGCTCGAAAATAACAAACGGACTGTGGAGTCTGGTTTTTGTCAAAGCCCTGCCTTACGCGGCAATGTGCTGGTATGATATATATATATGATCAATCAAACACGAGGCATTTGAGGTTGGCCAGTATTACGACAACCAAGATTATCAGGATCTTTGTCTTTTCGCCCGGCAGTCCCTTTACACGTCCATAATATAGCGAATAGATGCCAGCTATGATGGCGAGGACAGAGAAGGGGATGGTGGTGGAGAAGGGATAGTCATGGTCGGTGATGGCGGAGAGAATAACTCCCCACTGCATCATGACGGTGAAGTCAACTACATGCTGCAGGACGGTATACTCCTTCGATGCACCCTCCCTCTTCATTCGCAGCTTCACTTCCCACTGACTCAGCAGAGTGAGCACAGCTATAAAGATAATCGTCTTTATCATAGTAACGGTGATTTATAGTTTGCTTACAAAGATAATAATTTTCCTTTGACAGGAAAACATAACTAAAAAAAACATGTTCTTCATGTCTTCTTGTCTAAAAAATATGTCTTCATGTCCGAAATGCAAATATCGTCTAAAGAGTAAAAACATGTTACAAAATAAAAATTGATTCTGGAGTTCCGGATTGCTGTTTTTACGGTGTTTTTACGTACAAGCAGCACCCACGCCATACGATAGAGCCACTATTACACTGTAAAAGTGCCACTATTAGAGTGTAAAAGTGGCGCTATTGCATGATAATAGTGGCACTATTGGAGTGTAAAAGTGGCGCTATTGCATACAAAAGTAGCTCGTTTGCAAGTCTGATTTCATAGCGCTTCGTCCGAAAACCGCATAACTCACTGTGTATAAACACATTGTCTCCAAGTGCTCAAAACTCGAGAATTTCGCACCAAAGATTTTGTAGTGCGCTGAACTCATAGTATTGAGCATTAGGAATGCAAATATTGTGTCGGCAGAACCGCCGAAGAATTAGAAAAGGAACCGTTAGATGAGCAATTTTCTTACCCTTAGCACCCACATCCGTGTAAATCCGCGCAATCTGTGGGAGACTTCTACGCACCATAGGATTATCGAACACGGATGCCAACGATATCACGGATGAAGACTGAGAAGAGGTTCTCCCACAGATGCCACAGATTATCACAGATTTTTGATATCAGCACGCAACATCCGTGTGATTCGTGCAGCAATCCGTGTTCTTACCCTTTGCACCCACATCCGTGTAAATCCGCGTAATCTGTGGGAGACTTCTACGTACCATATATCGAGCACGGATGCCAACGATATCACGGATGAAGATTGAGAAGAGGTTCTCCCACAGATGCCACAGATTATCACAGATTTTTGTTATCAGCACGCAACATCCGTGTGATTCGTGCAGCAATCCGTGTTCTTACCCTTTGCACCTACATCCGTGTAAATCCGCGCAATCTGTGGGAGACTTCTACGCACCATAGAATTATCGAGCACGGATGCCAACGATATCACGGATGAAGATTGAGAAGATGGTCTCCCACAGATGCCACAGATTATCACAGATTTTTGATATCAGCACGCAACATCCGTGTGATGTTGATGATAACGGCTTTCTATTGTTACATTTGTTTCACACACCACCATAAAGCTTGTTTTTCATCCCAACCCAGTACAAGTGTTATCAGCTTTATTATCAACACTTTATCCACTTGTAAAATAAATCTTTCATCCTTGAAACAACATGAAACAACAAAAGTTTTGCTGCGCATTGCAGATGAACTAATTTTGCGGCAGAGAAAACAAATAACTAACAATTAAATACCGATCATTATGAGAAAGAACAGAGTATTAAATGTATTGTCATTCTGCATTTTCGCAGCTATAGCACTCGTGACAACCTCTTGCTCAAAGGACGACTACGAAGACGTATGGGAGGAGCAGCATACAAGACATACTGAGCAGGTCGGCGACATGACAAGTTACAGCAAGACAGTGGAGCCGCATATTTAATCGGCAACGCGTGAGAGATAATCAACAGTATTGGCTAACGTAGGAGGTACGGTTTGAAGCCGTACCACTCAGCCTAAAACCAACAAAAAAGCAAATAAAATGGACATGGAATTAAGTCTTAAAGATAGAATCATCATAAAGGGATTCTTGGTATTTATAGCATTAGACACAGCTCTTGATCCCATTATTTACGGTTGGCCAGAAGAGATTGAGTTCAAATTCTTCATAGTATGCCTTATCGATCTCATAATCACGATAGTTTGGGCGATTAAAGCATTTAAGCGATCCAGAAGGTTATATAAGGAGAATGGCATCAGAGTCCTTGCCAATGCGATATGCAACAGCAATAACGAATACATGATTGACGTAGCAATAGCTGTTCTGGGCCTCGCTACATGTTGGTACTATCATCAAGGTATAAGCTACATACTGTTACTGTACCTTGCAATATGCACAATAGCAAGATTCATCGAGCCATTGAAGGGAATGCTGAGACAATTGAAGAGAAAATGAAAATAATATAATGTTGCCGCATAACATCGGACTGTCAGTCAATCCGAGTTATGCGGCTTTTTTTGCAGTTTAGCGATGAGTGTGCTATTGTAGGCAGGGCTTTGACAAAAACCATTATCCACAGTCCGCTTGTGCTTTTCGAGCCTTCGGCAATTCCTTTATGACATGTATGGGCTTATGAGAACAAGTTCTCACGCCCATACATGTCATAAAGGAATAAGAGGCTGTCGCCTCTCTCGAAAAGCACAAGCGGAAAAAACAAAAAAAACACAAAGGTGTAAGTCAAAAGTAAGAATTTGAGCTAAAGTCAATGATTTACAAAGCAAACTGTAGGAGCCGCGGGCATTAGCTTTCCGCTTCGCGCCTCCTACGATATGCCTTTTCTCGCTATTTTTTAGTTTTGACTCCTCACGCACCCACAAACATGATCAATCAAGTATGATCAGCAGGTTCCGCGAAGCGGGACCTATATCATGAAACCCACTGCAAGCTGCAAAGCAGCGCAGCTGTGGGTACATATGATAATCCAAATGAGTTCCCCGAAGGGGGACTGACCGACACTCCGCTATAGGAGGCTGCGTGGCTACGGCGAGACGCCATAGCCTCCTATGTTTGCATTGGCTGCTATGGAAACGTAAGCTAATCCGCATTTTATTGTTACATTTGTTTCACATACCACTAGAGAGCTTGTTTTTCATTCATATCTATCACAAGCGTTATCCGCTTTATTATCAACGTTTTATCCACTTGTAAAATAAATCTTTCATACTTGAAACAAGATGAAACGACAAAAGTTTTGCTGCGTCTTGCAGATGAACTAATTTTGCGGCAGAGAAAACAAATAACAGATTTTATCACTAAAAATTATCATTATGAGAAAAAACAAATTTTTAAACGTGCTATTATGCTGCTTGTTTGCAGCTATGGCACTCGTGACAACCTCATGCTCGGAGGACACATACGAAAAGGATTCGAGCGAAAAGTACACAACCCAGTCTGAACTGATAGGCAACCTTACAAAATTCAACAACAGTGTTCAGGCTTATAATATGAACACAAGAGCATCTATCAGCGATGATAAAAAAAAGATTATCAAAGCTGATATAGAAGGTGCTTTCCACGGAGCCCATAAAGGATATATAATATCCCAAAAAGTCTATGACAAGAGAGTGGTAGTAGCAAGCACTCTTTTAGGTGGTGTTATTTATGGTGGCTATCGCTCATGGAAAGCCTACAAGGACATCCATAAAGTCATTGACGGAAATCTGAAGCCAAACATTGACGGCGGAAAAGGAGGAGTGGGAACCGAAGCTCCTATTAAACCTTTTGGACTGATTTGTGCAGTTTTAGAGAATGGCAATGTTAACACTACTGCTATTACTAATGGCAACACCGTGCTTACTAAACAATTGGAACTTGACAACAAGGTACTGACATCAGTGAATTTGAGTCAGGGCCAACTGAATATTGGCAAATTACACAATCTCTTGCTTGCAGCATATGAAGGCAAAATCACTCTACAAAACGCCTACAAAATTGAAACTAATGATGAATACGTCAAGACAGCCATTAACTCAAAGGAAATGGCAGAACTGTGCAGCAAAATAGGCACTAAGGATGAAAGTATATATTTCTCTGTTAACGAGCCATTACCAAATAAAGTTATGGAACTCTTTAATGAAGTATTTAAAGAAACAGTAACCGACAACAATAGTGTCGTACGTCTAATAAACAAATACGAAGAAGAAATAGAGAAAACAACAGAACTTACAGAAGAACAGAAAAATTCAATCAGAAGTGGCCTTGCGACAGCCTTGTATAGTTTCAACTATTGGAACAACAAGTAATGCAAATAGAATGCTACAAAATAAAAGATAAAAAATAATTAACAACCCAAATCCCGGAATTCTATAAACATTTAGTTTTTCGGGATTTGGAATCTAAAAACTTAAACAAGAATGAATATGGAATTAAGTCTTAAAGATAGAATACTTATCAAGGGTCTAATAATATTTGTAACCTTAGGAATTGTATTAAAACCGATAATTAGTAAATTACCTGATATCGTCACTTCTATTGATATTATAATTCTAACACTTTGGACGGTTGTAGGATACGTTCGAATCAAAAAACTATATAGAATTCATGGCAAGGAAAACATTAAGAAGGTTTTATTCAGATATTATGATAGCGACTACAAGTATGAAGTCATTTTCTGTCTTCTGGGCCTCGGCATCTGTTGGTACTATAACGATGGTCAGTGGTGGTTCCTGCTGCTGATTCTTGTCGCAAGCACAATAGCAAGATTTAGCGAGCCATTGAAGAGGATGCTAAAAAGATAATAGAAAATGTAGGATAAACATCAAATTCTTCAATTTTCTAGAATGATTCCAATATATCTATATTAAATAGCAGGTCTTGCTTATATAACTAGAAATAGTAAACAAACCAAGTATTAACAGATATAAAAAATGAAGATATGAAAACAAAATTGTCTATCATAATTATTTTTTGTGCAATTGCAGCTAACTGTTTTTTGCAATCATGTACTACAGAAGCACCCCACGAGAAAATTGTAGATAATCACCAACCAAAGATTATCACAGACCTTGAAAGAATAAATAATGAGCTATTATCAACAACTTCACAAGGAGCTAGAGGATGGAATAAATGGAACAAGGAAGAAAAAACGAAAGTCGTAATATCCGATATGACCGGAGCTTATGGTGGAGCCATAAAAGGTCTTTCTTTTGGCGTAAAAGTTGGTGCTGGCATTGGTGCGCCTCATTTAGTCGGTGGCGGTTTTTGTGCATTAGGAGCACTTATAGGAGGGGCATATGCATCATGGATAGCAGCTCCTACAAGAGCTACAAATGACGATTTTAAGAAAATACAAGACATATGTAAGGTTATTGTGAAAGACGACATGACCTTAAACGAAAAATCTGTCATTTTGAGAAATGATAATGCAAATAATAAAATTAATATTACACCAACATTGCTGGAAGAAACGAAGTTGGACACTACATCATTAAATATTGCAAAAATGCATAATATTATATTATTATCATTAGATGGTTCTGCCATCCTTAAAGATTCATGCGAGAACGAGAAAATAGAAGACAAGTATATAAACGAGATGCTAAATTCTCAAGAATTTATGGATAGTTGTAGGGTTGTTGGTATTAGAGCTCAACATTTTGAATTAAGCTCTGATGATGACCTGACTGCAAAAATAATAATTCTATTTAACAAAGTATTAGAAGACTATGCATCGAAGATAGATGATGTGGCATTCATTATAGGGAAATATATGGAACTCATTGATTCTTCAATAGAGTTGACAGACGAACAAAAAGATAGTGTAAGGTACGGACTTGCAACAGCCTTATATAGTTCAAACTATTGGAAATAAAAAATATTGAAATTTAAGTAGTATATGAAAAACCTTTCCGTGTTTTGCCATTCCGTATGTCAGTTAATGTACTTGTTATTAGCCTTAGAACCAATCTTGGGAATATACGATGGATATCTGTATTGTGCATACTTATTGTGCCCGATTGGTTTTGGAATATTAGTCTGTCTTATATTAGGAGTGGACGAAATACAGAAAGTAATTATCAACGAAGGAAACGCGTGCCGTATCATCTATATCCTGATTATTGCAACTGGTATCATAATAAGTTATATATATCACTCCAACCTGCTAAAGGTTTGGTTGTTTATGACTGCTATGGAAATTGCGGATTGGATAATACAACGACGAAGATAATCTGTGGATAACACGGGGGCTTCTTGAAAGAGAAAATGAGAATAATATAATGTCGCCGCATAACTTCGGACTGTCAGTCAGTCCGAGTTATGCGGCTTTTGTTGGCACAGTGATGCTTCGGTAAGAAAAAAAGTTTTAGGTTAAATCAACCTAAAACACATACAAACCAACAAGTTTTAGGTTGATTTAACCTAAAACTTTCAAAATTCAACTACTTTTAGGTTGAATCATCCTAAAAAAATCCCTATCTTTGCAATATCAACCTATACGTTATTACGTAAGGGAGGTGCAGGTATGAAAAAACTTCGCACAACACAAAAACTATTAATTAAAAAACTAAACGATTATGAAAACGAAATTTTTACTTCTTCCAATTGCTCGCCTTCTGCTTGCGATTGTTGTCTGTCTACCCGTATGGGGTAGCAATTTGTTCGCTCAAACAACAGAGTCGTATGTCGTGTTAGATAATGCAGCAGGAACGCTGACCTTCAAACACGATGCGAATAAACCCGCGGGAGCGTTCACGCTGAATGAGGATAAGACTTTTCCCGCTTGGTATGATGGTGATGGTTCTACCGAGTATAATAAAAACAACATTACGAAAGTTGTCTTCGATCCCTCTTTCGCCAATGCTCGTCCAACGAATTGTTATGCATGGTTCTTTGCATGCAAAGATTTAGCAACCATTGAGGGTCTCGAATATCTTAACACCGAGAAAGTGACGAACATGAACTCCATGTTCAGTAATTGTCCGAGCCTAACCTCACTCGATCTTTCTAATTTTAGAACACAAAATGTGACGGACATGACGAACATGTTTATTGCCTGTAATAAGCTCACTTCCCTTAATATCTCTAAGTTTGATACCAGAAATGTGACTAATATGGCTAATATGTTTTATGGTTGTAACAACCTCACCTCACTCGATGTCTCTAAGTTTGATACCAGGAATGTGACTAATATGCTTTATATGTTTTATGGTTGTAGCAACCTCACCTCACTCGATGTCTCTAAGCTTGATACCAGGAATGTGACTTATATGCTTTATATGTTTTATGGTTGTAGCAGTCTCACCTCACTCGATGTCTCTAAGTTTGATACCAGGAATGTGACAGACATGAGTTTTATGTTTGCACAATGTCAAAAACTCACTTCACTTGATCTTTCTAACTTCGACACGAGAAATGTGACAAATATGAGAGGAATGTTTAATGTTTGCACCGCTCTCACTTCGCTTGATCTCTCTGCTTTCAAAACGCATAATGTGACGGATATGGGTGGAATGTTTGCTGTATGCACAGCCCTTTCCTCACTAGATCTCTCTAATTTTGACACTAATAATGTGACGAATATGCAAGCCATGTTTACTAACAGTATTGCTCTTACCTCACTTGATGTCTCTAAGTTCAACACTGAAAAAGTAACGAATATGTCTGAAATGTTCTCTGGTTGTGAAAATCTCACTTCTCTTGATGTCTCCAACTTCGATACAAAGAATGTGACGGATATGAGTTTTATGTTCAGTAATTGTAAGAACCTCACCTCTCTTGATGTCTCAAAATTCGACACAAAAAACGTAACTGATATGAGTTTTATGTTCAGAGCTTGTAGCAACCTCACCTCTCTTGATGTCTCAAAATTCGACACAAAGAACGTAACTGATATGCATTTTATGTTCAGTAATTGTGAGAACCTAACCTCTCTTGATGTCTCAAAATTCGATACAAAGAATGTGACGGATATGGGTAGTATGTTCAATACTTGTACGAGCCTCACCTCCCTTGATGTCTCAAAATTCAACACAAAGAACGTGACGAATATGTCTGAAATGTTCCTAGAATGTAGCAACCTCACATCCCTTGATGTATCAAAATTCGACACACAGAACGTGACGGATATGTCTGCTATGTTCAATGAATGTAGCAACCTCACATCCCTTAATGTATCTAATTTCAACACACAGAACGTGACGGATATGAGTTTTATGTTCAATGAATGTAGCAACCTCACATCCCTTGATGTATCTAATTTCAACACACAGAATGTGACGTATATGTCTACTATGTTCCAAAATTGTAGCAACCTCACATCCCTTGATGTATCTAATTTCAACACACAGAATGTGACGAATATGAGTTGGATGTTCAATATTTGTACGAGCCTCACTTCCCTTGATGTATCAAAATTCGACACACAGAACGTGACGGATATGTCTGCTATGTTCCAAAATTGTAGCAACCTCACATCCCTTGATGTATCTAATTTCAACACACAGAATGTAACGAATATGAGTTGGATGTTCTGTCATTGTAGAAACCTAACCACTATCTATACAAGCGATAAGTTTGTAACTACCGCTTGTTTAGAGGATGACAGGATGTTTATAGGATGCGAGAAACTTGTGGGCGCTGTGCCTTATGATGAGAACAAGGTGGGTAAGGAGATGGCTAACTATACCACGGGCTATTTCACATACAAGGCATCAAGCGGTATTGATGCAGTTTCGGCAACGGACAGTATCTCTGCAGAATACTACGACATGGGTGGTCGTCGCCTGAATGCGCCACAAAAGGGCATAAACATCATGAAGCGTGGCAACAGGACAACAAAGGTGCTCATGAAGTAAAGTTTGTTTTGTCAAGCATGGCATAAATGGTCTAAACTTGGCTATGAAAATACAGAAACAGACCAAACTGCATAGAAAATACAGGCAAACACTTGCCTACGTTGCGAAAAATTCGTAACTTTGCATCGTTCAGTGGAATGAGGGGCTCCGAGAGAGCTCCTCATTTTTTATTCTAATAAATAATGTATGATAAGTAAAGACACCGTAAGAAGTATTGTTGAAGAGTGGCTTGACGGCAAGGAGTATTTCCTTGTTGACATCGAGATAAGCCCCGACGACCGCATCGTAGTAGAGATAGACCACGCTGACGGAGTGTGGATTGAAGACTGCGTTGCCCTGAGCCGTTACATCGAAGACCACCTCAGCCGCGACGAGGAAGACTACGAACTGGAAGTAGGATCCGCCGGACTGGGACAGCCCTTTAAGGTGCCGCAGCAATACCACTGCTTCGTAGGTAAGGACGTCGAGGTGCTCGACGCCGACGGAAAGAAATACAAGGGCGTTCTCAAGAGCGTCGACGGTGGCGACTTCACGGTGACCGTGGAGGAGAAGCAGAAAGTGGAAGGCAAGAAGAGACCGCAGCTCGTCAGCGTGGACCGCACCTTCCAGATGGACACAGTGAAATATACAAAATACTTAATAAATTTCAAATAAGCTATGGCAGCAAAAAAAGACGAGACAGTCAGCATGTTCGACTCCTTCAAGGAGTTCAAGGAAACCAAGAACATCGACCGCACGACACTCGTGAGCGTTCTGGAGGAGAGCTTCCGCAACGTTCTGGCAAAGATATTCGGCAGTGACGAAAACTTCGACGTGATCGTGAATCCCGACAAGGGCGACTTCGAGATCTATCGCAACCGCGTGGTTGTGGCAGACGGAGAGGTGGAGGACGAGAACAAGCAGATTTCACTGAAAGAGGCACGCAAGATTGAGGCGGACTATGAGGTCGGCGAGGACGTGTCGGAGAAGGTGGAATTCGCCAAGTTCGGACGCCGTGCCATCCTTAACCTCCGTCAGACTCTCGCATCCAAGATTCTTGAACTGGAGCACGACTCGCTCTACAACAAGTATAAGGACCGCGTGGGACAGGTTATCGCAGCCGAGGTTTATCAGGTGTGGAAGCGCGAGGTGCTCGTAGTGGACGACGAGAACAACGAGCTGATCCTCCCCAAGGCAGAGCAGATTCCGGGCGACGTATATCGCAAGGGCGAAACCATCCGCGCCGTCATCGAGCGCGTCACCAACGACAACAACAACCCGAAGATCATCCTCTCACGTACCAGCTCTACCTTCCTGCAGCGTCTGCTCGAGGCTGAGGTGCCCGAGATCAACGACGGCGTCATCGCCATCCGCCGCATAGCACGTATGCCGGGAGAGCGTGCAAAGATAGCAGTGGAGAGCTTCGACGACCGCATCGACCCCGTCGGAGCATGCGTCGGCGTGAAGGGTAGCCGCGTTCACGGCATCGTCCGTGAGCTTTGCAACGAGAACATCGACGTAATCAACTACACCGGCAACACCAAGCTGTTCATCCAGCGCGCACTCGCACCCGCCAAGGTTTCCACCATCAAGGTGGACGAGGAGAACCACAAGGCAGAAGTATACCTCAAGCCGGAGGAAGTGAGCCTCGCCATCGGACGCGGCGGTATGAACATCAAGCTCGCATCAATGCTCACCGAGTATACCATCGACGTATTCCGTGAGGTAAGCGAAGAGGAGGCTGACGAGGACATCTACCTCGACGAGTTCTCTGACGAGATAGACCAGTGGGTTATCGATGCCATCAAGGGCATCGGACTGGACACCGCCAAGGCAGTGCTCGGAGCTCCCCGCGACATGCTCGTTGAGAAAGCCGACCTCGAGGAAGAGACCGTCGACAACGTGCTCAAGGTGCTGCGCGCCGAGTTCGAATAAGAATCGGCACAGCAAGATAAGGGAGTCTCAAAAACCAAGCAGTTTTTTGAAGCTCCCTTAGCGGGTATCATAAGGAGACGTGCGGAAGCCGCCTCCCTACACTAACAGATAATTATTATTAAAGCAAAAGAAAAGACGTTTAGAAGTAACGCCAGCCACGGAATGCGGCAGGCAAGAATAGACAGACGTTTTACTCTTTTACTTCTTTACTCTTTTACTTTTAAAACGACAAAACATGAGCATCAGGTTAAACAAAGCATTACGAGAGTTGAACATCGGACTCCAGACGGCAGTGGAGTTCCTCGAAAAGAGAAGCGAACTGGGAGAAGTGAAGGCGGAGCCGAGCTTCAAGCTGACCGACGCACAGTACGACGCACTGGTCGGAGCATTCCAGCAGGACAAGGAGGTGCGCAATCAGGCCGAGAAGCTCTTGCAGAAGAAGCCGAAGGAGAAGAAAGGCAAGGACGAAAGCCGTGCCGAGAAGAGTCACTCTTCGTCCACCCCGCAGCAATACAAGCCGCTGGGCAAGATCGACCTTGACAGCATAGGACGCAAACCAGCCGCACAGAAATCATCCCCCAAGACCGACAAGCCTGAGACTCACGCCAAGCCTCAGGCAAAGACTGCTGCCGTCAGTCAGAAGCCGTCGGAAGGCGACAGAAAGAAAGAAGCACCGGTGCAGGGCGCCTCAGCTCCTGCTGCCACAACTACAGCTAAAGAGAAAGCTGAAAACATACAAAATCAAAAGCCCGTGGTTCAGAAACAAGAGAACAAACAAGAAAACAAAGAGCCGAAGTCTGTAAACAATGCAGCGGCCGCCGAAGCAGCTACGACGCAGCCGGCAGACAACCAGAAGTCGGAAACCACGCTCTTCACCACCAAGAGCGAAAAGAAGATTATCAACACTCCGAAGGTGAACATCCTCGGAAAGATTGACCTCTCTACGCTCAACCAGAGCACCCGACCCAAGAAGAAATCGAAGGAAGAGAAGCGCAAGGAGCGCGAGAACAAGGCGCAGCAGCAGCGCGGCGGAAACGGAGCCGACAACAAGAAGAAGCGCGAACGCATCAACAAGGTGCGCGTGGACATCAACGCTGCATCCAACCAGCCCGGAGCAAACCAGGGCGGAAAGAACACCAACGCCGGAGGTAACGGCGGCGGAAGCGGAAAGAACAAGAAGAAGAACCGTAACCGCGGCCAGCAGAAGCCGGCTGAGGTAAGCGAAGAGGACGTAGCACGTCAGGTGAAGGAGACGCTCGCACGCCTTACCAACAAGCAGAGCCAGAACAAGAAGGGCGCAAAGTATCGTAAGGAGAAGCGTGAGGCTGCTCAGGAGAAGATAAATGAGGAGCGTCGCGAGGAGAAGAAGGAGAGCAAGACACTGAAGCTCACCGAGTTCGTGACAGTATCCGAGCTCGCTACGATGATGAACGTGTCTGTCAACCAGGTTATCGGCACACTTATGAGTGTCGGCATCATGGTGTCTATCAACCAGCGCCTCGACGCCGAGACCATCAACCTCGTGGCTGAGGAGTTCGGCTTCAAGACAGAATATGTCAGCGCAGAAGTGCAGGAAGCCATCACAGAGGTGGAGGACGACGAGAACGACCTCGTGCCGCGTGCACCGATCGTTACCGTAATGGGACACGTCGACCATGGTAAGACATCACTCCTCGACTATATCCGCAAGACCAACGTCATCGCCGGTGAGGCGGGCGGCATCACACAGCACATCGGTGCCTACAACGTACAGTTGGAGGACGGACGCAAGATTACGTTCCTTGATACTCCGGGTCATGAGGCGTTCACCGCCATGCGTGCCCGCGGTGCTCAGGTTACGGATATCGCCATCATCATCATCGCTGCCGACGACGCCGTGATGCCCACCACCAAGGAGGCCATCGCACACGCCCAGGCTGCCAACGTACCGATGGTGTTCGCCATCAACAAGATAGACAAGCCGGGAGCCAATCCCGACCGTGTACGCGAGGAACTCGCCAACATGAACCTCCTCGTGGAGGAATGGGGCGGCAAGTATCAGTGTCAGGAGATCAGCGCCAAGAAGGGCGTGGGCATCAGCGAGCTGCTTGAGAAGGTATTGCTCGAGGCTGAGATGCTCGACCTCAAGGCCAACCCCAACCGCAAGGCTACGGGATCAATCATCGAGTCGTCACTCGACAAGGGTCGCGGCTACGTATCTACGGTGCTCGTAAGCAACGGTACGCTGCGCGTAGGCGACAACCTTATCGCCGGAACATCATGGGGCCGTATCAAGGCCATGTTCAACGAGCGTAACCAGCGCATCGAGAGCGCAAGACCCGCAGAGCCTGCCATCATCCTCGGCCTCAACGGAGCACCGACAGCCGGTGACTCGTTCCACGTGCTCGAGACCGAGCAGGAGGCACGCGACATCGCCAACAAGCGTCTGCAGCTCCAGCGCGAGCAGGGTCTGCGTACCCAGAAGCGCCTTACGCTGTCTGACATCTCACACCGTATCGCTCTCGGATCGTTCAAGGAGCTTAACATCATCGTCAAGGGTGACACCGACGGTAGTATCGAGGCTCTCTCCGATTCGTTCATCAAGATGTCTACGGAGAAGATCAAGGTGGACGTCATCTACAAGGCAGTGGGTCAGATCTCGGAGAGCGACGTAACGCTCGCCGACGCTTCCGACGCCATCATCGTGGGCTTCCAGGTTCGTCCTTCGGCTGCCGCACGCAAGCTGGCTGAGCAGGAAGGCGTGGAGATCAACACTTACTCTGTCATCTACGACGCCATCGACGATGTCAAGTCAGCCATGATCGGTATGCTCGACAAGGTGAAGAAGGAAGTGATTACCGGTCAGGTGGAGGTACGCGAGGTCTACAAGATCTCGAAGGTCGGCACTGTTGCCGGTGCGTACGTCACCGAGGGCAAGGTTCACCGTTCGGACAAGGCTCGTGTGGTTCGCGACGGTATCGTCGTTCACACAGCGGAGATTGCAGCCCTGAAGCGTTACAAGGACGACGTGAAGGAGGTGGCCGCCAACTTCGAGTGTGGTATCTCTCTCGTCAACTTCAACGACATCCAGCAGGGTGATATCCTCGAGACCTTCACCGAGATTGAGGTGAAGCAGACTCTCTAAGAGACAAAGAAATCATCAAAAATAAAGAAGGCTTTAATGCCGGTCAAGCGAGAACAGAATCTCAAAGGGCCAGCATTAAAGCCTTTTTTGTTAGGGTAGCCTACGACAAGATTACCATAAAAACGAGATATCTACTTTGTCAGCTCAAAAAGTTCTTGTATATTTGTGGGTGCTTTAAATTATCCGACATGAAGAAGAAAGAATCTCCCAATCATCTGCTGCCCCATTACTATACCGACCTCATAGAAGCTGGCTGCGACGAGGCTGGACGCGGTTGTCTGGCTGGCAGCGTGTATGCCGCCGCCGTCATCCTTCCACCCGACTATGACAATCCCGCCCTTAACGACTCGAAGAAACTCAGCGAGAAGCGCCGTCGCGAGTTGCGCGACCAGATTGTGCGTGACGCCGTGGCTTGGGCTGTCGGCATCGTCACGCCGGAGGAGATAGACCGCATCAATATCCTCAATGCGAGTTTCCTTGCCATGCACCGAGCACTCGACCAGCTAAAAGTGCGTCCGCAAGCCATCATCGTGGACGGCAACCGGTTTACGCCTTACCAAGACCTCCCCTACACCACCATCGTAAAGGGTGACGGCAAGTATCAGTCTATCGCCGCTGCCAGCATCCTCGCCAAGACGTTCCGCGACGAATATATGGACAGCATAGCGGAGGAATGGCCCTTCTATGACTGGAAACGAAACAAGGGATATCCCACACGTGCCCACCGTGAAGGCATACAGAAGCACGGCACGTCGCCGTACCACCGCATGAGCTATAACCTTCTCGGCAGCACCCAACTGGAAATGAAGTTCGAGGACTGACCCACACCAACCCTACCCACCACTAACAAAACCTCCCCCACTAACCTTACATTATTATATTATGCGCATGGACAAATATGGCCGTGAGCTGGACCTAATACTCCTGCTCACGGACAATGCCAATTACACTACCCAACAGCTGGCAGACCGTCTTGGCATCACAAGACGAAACGTGTATTATTATCTCGATTATCTTCGCGACTGCGGATTTAATCTCATCAAGAGCGGCACGTGCTACCGCCTCGACCGCTCCTCATCGTTCTTCCGCCGACTGCACGAGAACATCGCGCTCTCGGAAGCGGAGGCTGACTATATATGCCGTAAACTGGACTTCACGGACAGCAAGGACTATACGGCGCAGTCGGTGAGGCAGAAGCTGACGCGCACATTCAATCTCCCCAACCCCACCAACCCTGACCTGCAACGCCGCGTGAACGCCAGCATAACAAAGCTGAAGGAGGCGATGGCAACACGTCAGATGGTGATGCTCCACGACTATTCGTCGCCACACAGCCACACCGTCTCTGACCGCATCGTCGAGCCGTACCTCTTCATGAACGACTGTCGCGACATCCGCTGCCACGAAATCCGCTCACACATAAACAAGACTTTCAAGCTATCGAGGACGGGATGGGTGGAGATACTGGACGTGCCGTGGGCTTTCGAGGACCGCCACAAGGAAATATACACCGACATCTTCATGTTCTCCGGCGAGACGCGCCACCGCATCGACCTCCGTCTGGGTCAGCTCTCGCACAATCTCCTCATAGAAGAATACCCTCAGTCCGAAGACTGCATCTCAAGCGACGGCGAAGACAAGTGGCTCTTCTCCGCTGACGTAGTATCGTTCCTCGGCATTGGTCGCTTCGTCATCGGACTCTACGACGATATTGAGATATTGGGCTGCGAGGAATTTAAGGAGTATGTGAGGGATAAGATAAAAGGAATGTTGGCAAGAAAGGAGATTTGCTGAGACCTCAGATACAGATAAATTCCGGTTTATCGGTGAAATTATAAATGGGCAAACAGTGCAAACCTAGGAGGCTATGGCGTCTCGCCATAGCCACGCACCCACGAACACGAACAGATGAAGTAATAGTTGATTGAGCCTTTGCTATGGGAGGCTGCGGGGCTACGGCGAGACGCCATAGCCTCTTAGGCAACAGCCATAAACGAATAAAGCCCCGCAAGCTGTTGCTTGCGAGGCTTACTCTTTAGCGCTTCAAGATGGACTTGAACCAACGACCCCCTGATTAACAGTCAGGTGCTCTAACCAACTGAGCTATTGAAGCGTTTGTTATGTTTTGCAATCTGCATCCGCTTGCCTTTCGCCTTGATGGCGCTTCAAGATGGACTTGAACCAACGACCCCCTGATTAACAGTCAGGTGCTCTA
>ERZ1026858.823-NODE-823-length-16475-cov-5.195189_pt1 | contig 16475 bp, 12 predicted proteins | sample MGYA00380159_ERZ1026858 | MGnify/ENA primary metagenome ERZ1026858 (study PRJEB33269, sample SAMEA4719795) | human gut metagenome | biome: human-associated habitat; feature: organic feature; material: feces | place: Cameroon | collected 2013-10 ...
CGCTGCATCGACCGCAGCCTGCAGGTTGGCGACCTTCTGCGCCGCCGACACCGTACCCGCACCGGCACTAGCCGCAGCGGCGCCCGTCAACGGAGACAGCACGGCTGCCGGCTTGCCCGCAGCGTCGGCACCGCTCGCGCCCTTCGCCACCGCAGTCATCGGCGACAGCAGAGAGCCGCCCGTCATGGCGATCGTCGCCGCGGCAACCGTCGCCACGCGCCCGGCAGCCCTAACCTTGCTCGAAGCGACACCGTTCATGTTCTTGTTCATGTTCTTGCTCATTGCCGATTCCTTCCCACGATGAGCTGTTGTTTGACACACATAGTCGATCCAACGTGCCCCGCTAAAAAGAGGTGATAACGGGGTAATAAAATCGGAGGTTCTAGATCGCGAGTCGGCTGAATTAGCGGATGCCGAATTCATACTCCCACTCGTGCTCAATCTCGTTCAGATACTCGCGATCTTCGGCGCTAGGCTCCAAATCGCTCTGATTGTACAGGTAGTTCTTGGTTTTAGAACTGCCATAGTATTCGTACATCGCCTGAAGGTTGATCTGCTCGCTATTGTCGTTGTAAAGGGATGAAATACAGGTAGTCATTGCTCAAGTCCCTCCAAGATAAACTCTAATGCGTATGCTTGGTCTCTTTTCGAGACCCCATCTGATGTGCTATGACTGCAGTATATGCACTCCTACTATAGGATGCAAGAACAATTATAGATTTCTAGTACATATAACTCGACTACACTCTTATGAGCATTCATCGCCATCCCCCACCGCGCCCTCACGCGCAGTGCACTCGTTGAGATACTTAACCGGAATCGGCCACACGGACGGAGCCTTATAGCGCGAAAGGCCTATGTTGGCCAGCTGAACCAACAGCTCGGACAAATCATCACCGTCGAGCATCTCGATCGAACGCACGTGAATCGCAGTCGCCATATCCTCCTGGGTGCCGTTGTTGACGCCCACAAAATAGCAAGTCTTGCCCGCGCGCTCGAACGTTCCAATGCCGTAATAAGGCGAGTTGTAGCTCTCGAAAAACTTCTTCTTACGCCCCGCCTTGCCTGCGAGTTGATGCTCGCCCACCAGGACCATAAAGTTGTTGGAAAACGTCGTCAGCCCCGTATCCCGCACACGCGCAAGCATAGACCGCCCACCCGACCGCACGTCAAAGACATAGGCGCCCTTATCGAGTTTGCCGTCCGCGGTCAGCAGATCGAGCTCCATCTCGTCCTCGGGACCATCCTCTGCCGAATGTGAGGCATAGCGCATGCCCCCATTCGCGCCAATCGCCAACGTCGCGATGCGCGAGTCAAGCTCAATCTTGTCCTTCTCCTTATGTGGCACATCGACCAAGCCGCACACCGTCACCGACTCAATACCCAAAGCGTCAAGGTCAAACGCCGTCACTCGCCCATCAACGACATCCTGTTTTACCAGCAGCTCTTTGAGCATGGCACCCAGGATCGCCTCTTGCGCGTTGCGATCCTTTTGCTTTGGCGCAGCCTTAAACAACGGCTCGCCCACATCCGGCGGCACATGCTGTTCCACCACGCCGGCGTGCAAGGCATAGCCATCGTCCTCGGCAACTTCATTGGGCACAACGACAATGTTCAGCGCCTGCGAACCCACGGTCCTTCCGCCATACGATGCATAAACACCCCACGAGGAATCGTGGAGCCGATCGACCAATTGGCGTGCCACACCAGCAAGCCCATCGCGCGCGGCTGACGCCACGATACGCCGCCCCACCATACGCTCTGCCACCACGCGAGCATACTCATCGCCCTTGAGCACCTCGTAGAAACTCTTACGCGGATATTCCGCAAGCGTCACCCGGGCAAAGTCACTGTACCGACGCTCAAGAATCTGCAGCTCTCGGTACAAAATGCCCTTCTTGGTATAGGCGACCTTGTCCGCCTGGGCCGAAAACGTCAGATCGCGACGCTTAGACGGCTTGTCGCCCTTGGCACGGCGCAGGATGTACTCGTCTTTTTGTTCGTGGGCGAGCACCATCGTCGCCACAGGCGATAACCTGTAGCCCACCTGGCTCTTAATCTTCTCGATCTCTTTCTCATCACCTTGCGCCCTGCCAATAAGCACACGGCGCTTGGTGAACGTCCGAATCTTAAGATCGAAAGTGCAATCCTCATCGATAACAATCTCGACCGTTTCAATCTTGGCAGGCCCCCTACCGTCACTTTCGACGGCGTCGCGGCGGGCGCCCTTGGCGCTAATGACATACAAGTGCCCCGTATCATTGGGAACCTCGTCCTCAATCCCCTCAAACTGAGAGCAGGAGTTGAACAGCAAACGGAGCGCTACGTAATCGTCCAACTCGCTCCAATGAGTTTTAATCGGAACCACCTGCTCCTGATAAAGCGAGGCATTAAGATCGCCCGTCTGCACGCCCGCTTTGACCATCAGAAAGACGCGATTATCGGCAAGCTGAGTGAGCGCGACGACCTTGCCCGTCTGGCACACATCGGCCATAAAGTTCGCCACGGCATGCTTACCGGCATCGCCTACGTTGCACCAAAAGACCGAGTAGCGCTCCTCGGCAGCAGCGGCATCGAGCTGCAACACGAGCTCTGATACGGCGATGTCTCCCAGACCGCACGGCTGGTTATGCTTCGATTGCACGACGAACCGCCTCCATCATCTCCACATTGATTGCACCGTCAGCGGCCATATAAGGAACGGAGAACACAGTCCCTTCGGCGTCGAGTGCCTTGGGCACGCACTCAAGCGCTGCCTCATCAGCCAAAACGTTGACGATCAGCAGGCGTTTCGCCCCAACCTTTTGAGCCTTCGCCCTAAAGCGCTCGGCATCCGACGCCTCGCGACCGTCTCGAACATAAGCGATATACGCACCGATGCGATAGTGCTTAAAGTCGATCCACACCCCGGTCTTGTTGCCGGCGGCATCGAGCACCTCAAAGTCGCCGCCCGTCTCGGCATGGGCAGCATCGCCACGCGTAAGCGAATAACGGCCGTCGTAATATGCCTCAAAGATTGCCCTTCCGGCAGATTCTCCCAGCTCACCCAGGTAGACCGCTTGGAACATATAGGGCGTCATGTGTGCCGTTGCCGCCGGTTGCAGCGTCGAAGGCACCCCGTCACGAGACCAGCGCTCGCGCACCTCATGAATTGACAGCAGCTCGGGCACACGCGCCGCAGCCTGACTCACCTGATGAACCTTTGCGCCCTTATAGCCCGCGCTGCAGCGGCAATAGTCCTCCAGACGAGCGGCAATTTGCTCGACGGGCTCACCATCGTAGTTGGGGAATTTAAAACGTGGCACCTTGCATGCCCCGCCTTGCGCATACGCATAGCCGCTCGCAATATGCGGCATGTGCAGCGCGGTGCTCCGGCGTTCCGGGTATTGCACAAGGTCTTCCCACGGCAGGCAAAAATGATGCAGGTAAAAGTCGCGCTCGCTATCGAAGGCAGCAAGATCTTCGTCCCCGGCGTTTAGCGAGGTAACTTTCCACGCCAGCTTTTCGTGCTTTTGCTTGGCAAGGTTGTTCCTAAAGGCGGCAAGGTTCTGCTGCTTAACGGCAGCGTGTTCCTTGTTGTCCGTCATATGGTTGTTGGCAGCGGCGCAGGCACCAACCACCTGCTCAAGCTCGTAGCCCATCGGCAAATCATGCAAGAACGAAAAGTTGCAATCGTTCGCAATCTCGCGGTCGAGCATCACCTGCACGCAAGGCATCTTTACACTCGTGCGCATCAGGCGGCCCACAGCCTGTGCCACAATGCGAGCGCCTTCGACCTGATAAGAGAGGGTGTCGCGCACCGGCAGGCTCTTATTAACGCCAGATAGAAGCATCCGTACGTTCCGGCGCTTTTGAGTAAACGGAACCTCGCCGCGCGCTACCAGTTCCTCCTGCTCCACCACGCCAAGTAGCGCCTGCTGGACAAACTTATTTGAGTTGATCTCCACTCCCCAGGTCAAACGACTTGTGGGCGACTCGATATATAAGAAATCAAGATCCATCTTGGGGCGACGGTCGACATTTTCAAAGCCGCAATCGACCTGACGAACCATGTCGCACAGATTCTCCGGCACCTTGTATTTGAGATTCTTGGAAAAGCCACCTGCCGAAAGATTGATAAACATCAGGGTCGGCTGGCCCAGCTCGAGACGTTTTTGAGCGCCACGCCAACCTGCATCCCATTCCGCAGCGTTAAAGCACGGCACCATGTCCTTGGCGGCCTCAAGCGATTTCTCGTACGACATCTCGGGGCGCTTGACGTTTCTAATCACCAGCTCCGCGACAATCTCGCGCGCAAGATCCAGCGCCAGACTATTGAATTCGCCATGGTTTCCCATGTGGCGCGTGGTAAAAACGGCTCCCGCCTGTTGCTCGTTACGCGCCACACCACGGGCCCAAGTACTCACGGCAACAAGCGTCTTGCTCAGGCGCTTCAGCTCAAACTCGATGCTCTTGGCGTCGCTCACGCCTACCCTGTCGGCAATCTTTAAGCGCAGGCGCACCGCAAGTCCCTCACTCACGCCAATCCCGTCAAAGAACCGCATCGCGCGCTCGTACACCTCGTCGGGCGACACGATGATGCCGCCAAAGGCGCCGCCTGCCAGCGCGACCATGCCGGTAATTTCCTTGGACTCATCCACCCAGGCAATATCGACGTCGTACTCCTTCGCAGCCTGTTTGTTAAACAGCTTAGTCTGTCGCACGATTTCCTGGTTGAGCTCGCCAATCCAAGCGTCCTTGCGAACCACGCCATGAACCTCGTCAAGGTAATCGAGGTTGAAGTTTTTGACGGTCGGCGCACTCCATGTTGCGCTCATGCACACGCAAGGCGCTTTGGCGGCAATGGAGGCAAGGTAGGCCTCGGGCATGCGCTCAATGCCATGGCTGGTTAGGTACGTGGTAAACATGTGCTCGATGGTGGTTTCCATCACTAAGTAGTCAACGCCACGCGCATACATCGAGTCATCGGCGGCATCGATCTCGTCGTTCTTGCGATCTTTAAAGAACAGCGCCAGCATCAACGCATCCCAAAAATACTTCTCGCTGGTCTGGTTGTTCCTAATGCCCAGGGCATCGATGATGTTCTTGCGCGAAAGGTCGTCCTTGTACGAAAGACCTCCGTAGTACAGGCTGTCCATAAGTGTGGCGCAGCGGGCGAGATGACCCACCACCATCCTGACCAGACCGCGTGCACGACGCATCGCCTTGCTGACGGTTTGCTGCCCACTCCCTCCGCGAGTGATAATCATATTGCGAGTACCGCCCTCATTGAGTTTGAAGCGCAACGGATTCGCCGAGTTGTCGCCCACCGAAATATCGTCACTACCAAACAGATGTCGACCGGAGAGTTGCTCTTCTTTCGCCTCGTCAGACAGCGCAAAAGGCGGACGCAGTTTCATTTCCTTAATACAAGAGGCGAGTGCCTTTTGAATTTTCTTGGCATCCTTGGCGATTTCTTCGGCATCTTCCTCTACGCTCGCCCGCGAAACCCTGTTCCTCTCGGCGTTTGACCCTTTGTGATCGCCCGACGTGGAAGCGTGCGTATAGACCGCCATCCATTGATCTCGATTCCCCAGTAGCAGGGGGTCCACCACACCGCCGTTAAAATGACGATCGAGGATACGCAATACTTCGTCCGGTTGAAACGTCACGGGATCGTCTGTCAGCGTCGACAGTATGTCGGCCTTCATGTGGTCGATTTCATCAAAGATAAACAGGCCCTTCTCGGCAGCCATTGCGTTAAAGAGCACAACGCCTGCACCGGTCACTGTATCGATCCTATTGATGAGCTTTTGCGGCGTCAGGGCAATCACATGCGGCATGCTCTCGTCATTGAGCAGGGCAGACGGCCAAATCTGGGGGATTACCTCCATGCCGCGCGTGATGTTTTTGAGCTCGTGGCTCACAGCCCAACGCAAGCTCGCATCCGCCGACGATAGCTTGTCGCGAAGGGCGGGGGTCAAACGGTCTGCAACACCTCCCAGACGATTTCGAGTGTCAAGGATGCCCAAAAGGTCATCGGCGATCTCCATCGCGTTGCCCCACGCTCGCTTAATGATGCGATGAGAGCTCTCGTCGTCCGCCTCGATGGGACACGGAATGTCGCGCACGCCCACGGCGCCCTTACCGCGCGTAGTCTCAATCCAATGCAGGATGTTATCGCCCGCACGCGGAAGATCGAACACCATGCGCTGCGCGGCATCGCCATCCATGCCCTGGTCAACCAGCAGTTCGCGCACGTTTGCAACGTAGTTATCGCGGTTGTCCTTGCCTGGAACCACAAACACCAAGGTGCGGCGACCGGGGCATTTATTAAAACAGCCCGACTCATCCCAGCCGCCGGCAATCAGGTCTGCCGTGACCTGCTCAGCCGTGTAGTTTTTACCCGAGCCCGTCGTGGCGCCCAAAAAGTACAGGCCGTTGTTGTCCTGGCCCTTGGGGACAAACAGCGCACGCTCAAAAAACTCGCGCATCGTCTTTTGGCGCGCAAGATAGGGAGCAAGCTCCTTGTCGTCCGCAGACGACGGGTTCGATTGACAGTTCAGTTCCCATGTAACCATGGTCAAACCTCCGATTTAGTTGTTACACGTGTTTGATACCATCCCGTGCGGACAAAAACTCGCGCAGGGCGGTCAAGGCGGCGGCGTCCATGCCGCTTGAGAGAAGAAAGAAAGGAAAGAGGAGCAGTCCGCGATTACTCGCACGAAGCGAGCAGGTTCTTAAGATCGCACTCCAACGCCTCGCGCTCTTTAGCATCGATCACTGCAAGGGCAGCACGCATCAGGGATGCATCGGCGGCAGACTCCTGAACCTGGTCGGGGCGCTTGCTAAAGCTTTTCCCGGCAACCTGCCGATCGGTCACGCCGTTCAGCGCAGTGGCTAAAGAGTGTCATCGGACTTTGCACTGGCCTTGGCCGCATCTTCGCCCGCGATCAGGTCTTCAACCGTTGTATACGCATTGAACGTAGCATCCTCGATCTTTTCCAAAACATCAGGGTCGCAAGTGCCCCAAGCTTCTTCGAGGACTCGAGCCAAGCCCCAAGCAGCGCTGAGCAGGACGCCAACGTCCTTTAGATCTAAATGATCGACCGAAAAGGGACAGTCATCGCGCTCCAGTAGATAGGTGTCAACAGCGCCAATTGCCTCAACCACGTACTTCTCAAGATCGGGATGGGGATGGCAGGCGCAGAGTGCCTTGTACGGATCGGTTGGCTCGATCCAATACAGCATCGTCGCACTCTCGCATTCTTCAAGTGGAAGCCGCTCAACCGCCTTCTCCCATCTTTCATACCAATAATCGACATCGCTGTCCGTCAGCGACCTGCAAAGATCAATCGCCGCAGAAACAGTCGCACATGAATATCTATAACTGGCGTCTTTCCTAAAATCATCATTGAGCTCGTCGTCGCCAGACAGCCTCACCTCCATGATCAGGAACGGGCCGTCATCATCTGTAATGCTCATGGGATAGTTGTCACATTCGTAGTACGGATACATTTTGTCTCCAATCAACCGTTCGGACACATTAACAAGCGATATCGAAACCGCGCTCACGCGGAGGGTTGTCGCCATCGATCCATTCGAGCCCATCGTACTCATCGATTCCGACATCGGGTACTGACGACCATCTGAACTCAAAACCAAGCTGGTCAAGCTCATCGGCTCGCTCACGGATCACTCCGTAAGCATCCAACGCATTCTCGAAATCCTCCGAAGACGCGTAGCCGCGCTCGCACTGCTTGCGCATCTGGTGCAAACGACCCATGGCGGCAGCGATGATCTCGCGAAGATCGATAACCTCGCGCTCACATACATCGATGTTTCCTTTGTTGAGCTTGATGCAATCGGGCATAACGGCCTCCCTGGTTTTAAGCCTTTTCGCTTGATTCCATTGAACAGCCGCGAACAGCCGCGTAATATGACTTTTATAGCGTTTTAAATTTTGGCTGTTTGGAGCATTGATGCTTGATTCCGAAAAAGAATCGTTTAGCTGGGGTTTTGAGGCTGGCTTTCTTCGCTCTCCCGTCAATCCCCGCATGCTTCTTCTTAACAGAACGCCAGAGATTGATTGCGCCGATAACGGAAACGCAACCGGCAATGCAAGCGCATGGAATCTCGTCTCCATAGCCAACAACCTATTACGCGTCGACTTAAGCTCACTTTTCAACGAGATTGGGGGCCACTTTCGTGAGCGAGCAAAGCTGCGCTTCTACATCGATTTGCAGAACGCCATTCGGCAGCCCCCTGCTCCCCACAATGCGCAACACGCTTCGATGGGCTACGCAGCCGAGCCAGACCATGACGACCGGCTCAATCCAGACGATTCCGACCAAGAGTCCGCACAAGCAGAATTGAACGAAGCCGAAATCGAAGCCAACCTTCAAAAACAAAAGGAACGCGACCTCGATTTCTTTGCTCCGATATTCGATAAAGCCATTACGCGCCATGCGCACGGAGAGATTTCCGGCAGGGCCAGGTATCTCCTTGAAAATGTCTGCAGACAGTGCGTCATGAACATCACGGCGATTCCCGACTATCGCTATTACGCCTGCTGGATGACCAACAACGCTATTGAGTGTAACGAAATCAACCGCCTGTACCGCGCAGTGATCACAACATCGGGCCAACTCAACAGACAAGAAATGGCGTCCCTCTTCAGCTCCTATCTGCGGCTCGAGTCGAACGACATGGACATTACAACTACCAACGGCGAGACCGAGCTAACAGAACCGGTGCCGTATAACCGCGACAATCCAAGAGACAAATATCCAAAGGTCAACTCGCAGATAGAAACAGCTTGCGTTTGCACCAATACCGATCTCTTTCGAGCGCTTCTCATTGTTATTTATCAGGAATGTCTGGAGCTTGCCCCACTGCTTAAAAACACCGAGGCACCTAGCCTGCTCGCGCAAAACGAAGAGTTTTTCCCAGCCGCCATCAAAACAAGCGACCCGCGACAATTTCGATTATTCGATAATCAGCTGCCGGCAATCATCCGCTTTGGCGACGCTTTTGCATACGCAGCCAAAAAGCACTTGCCCGGAAACGAAACGGCTCAAAAGCTCGAAGAACATTTGAACGATATAAAACGCATGAATAGCGCCCCCTTTATGCAGGCGTTTCGCAAGAACTATCTCGAGGCTATGCGCGAGAACCAAATCTATGCAAATGAACACTTCCATACGTATGCAGAGCTTAGCGACCAGGAAAACCTCGATAGGCTCGTAAGGCTTCAAGCTGTTATTGCAAAGGCAGGAGAGCTTTACTTCACCGAAGATGAATGGTCCTTTGCAAGCCTTTTTGCCCGCATCCTCCACGAGCTGCTGCTGTGCGGCATTATGCCGATAACATGCCAAACCTGCGGTTCGATCTTTTTTCCGACCGGTCCTAACAGCAAGTACTGCGATCGATATAACGCGGCAACCAAGCTCTATTGCAACCCGCGACACAACGCCAAAAAACATCTTGGTCGCAAATCGCCCCGCGATGTCGCGCTCAATATACAGAGAAAAGCCGACACGGCATACAAAAAGGGTTTAACGGATTGTGCCCACTATTTTGACAGCCTTGGCAATTTTGTTCTCGATGGGCTTGGCCCAACATACCAAGCAAGTGACCTAATTTCCGACGAGCTCTATGCGGCATGGCTGTCTATCGTCAACCAGCCCAATTGCAGGACAGAAATCAAGCGGCCAGATAGGAACGGTTTTCCATACCCCGTACTGTGGTACGGATTCATCCTCAACGGCATACAGTATGTACAAGTCGAGTTTCCCGAAGCCGAGTACCCGGCGCTTTTTAAACGCTTGAGCCAGCTCGCCGAAAGCCCGCAATCAAAGTGCACGCTGGAGCACAAGGGACCCGGCGAGCACCCATACAGCTCATGGCTTATCAAGTTATACGAGTTGCTGGAGATCATTGCGCAAATTAATAGCGCCGACCAGATGGCAAAGCCCATTCCATTGCTTGGAATAGATAGGGACGATTGCGTCTTAACCGACCCGACCGCCCAAAGCACACGGAGCGCGCCCGACGCCTGCGTCTACAGCACCGGCACGATAGATGGCCTTAGCTTTACCGTGTATACGAAGGGATATGACCCGGAAAAGCTGTGCTGAGCTTGATGTAGCGACTTCGGGCGGAGCCGCCGGCCACGGAGCGGCACCGGGGCGCGGACACCGCATTATCGGCGCCGAACACGCCCACGCCCACGTGCTTTCCCACGTGCAGCCCGGAACCCATAGCACCAGATGCGCCGTTGTCGCCCGCCGCATCGCCGAAGCCGTCGGCAGAAACGCCGACGCCCACAGCGGCGGAATCGCCGCTCGCACCCACCTGCAGCGCCTGCGCCTGCGCACAGCCCCTTTGGCCCTGCGCGCCTTCGCCCTGGAGCTTGCTTTCCTGCACTTCGCCATTGCTCTCACCGTCCATGAAATACCCGCCTTTCAACCTCGGGCAGGCAAAGAAAAAGCCTGCACCCAATCAGCGGGTACAGGCTAACGGCGTGTCACAAACATATTCTGCAGTTAGTGGAGTGTTACTGAGTGGTGTATAAACGGCTCATTCGTTTACGAAAAATGCAGTTAGTGAGAAAATCGCGAGAACTAGGTACTAAATATAGAGACATCGCATTCTGTGAGAAAGGTGCCATGATGTCAAAAGAGGATCTCCGTACGTATCACCGACGTGAGACGACTCGCGAAAGTGGGTATCACACGTGCGAGATTACGACTGGAGCCGAGGCTGAAGTCCACTATTCAGAAGTCCTGCATATAGACCAGACAAAGACTTCTCTACGGTTTAGAAAAGACAAGATTGAGCTAGTTCCGATTTTTGGCGGGAAATATAGCATAGTGGCTTTCGGCGGCTACATTAAATCTGAAGTCGCTGCCAATGTAAAGTTGTCGTTAAGCTGCTGTATCGATGGTGAATACGTCACAGAAAAGTGTGTAGATTTTTTCCTTCCGCAGGATGAGTGGAAAGGTATTGGCGTACATAGTGAAATACCCAATGGTGCCGCCGACGCACTTGCTTTTGCATCTGTGGAGGTTGACTATTGCATGCAAGAAGGCCCAAGCGAGCGGCAGAATGGCGCAACGCTAGAGTTCCTATCCTTTGAATTTGGATGCATTGAGAAGGATGAGTTTTACGAGGAAACATTCGAAGCAGACTTCTTCAAGAAGACTCTGATGAACGTGCCCCTGCTATATTATTTCGATACAAAGCAAAGCATAACGAAGTATCTTCAAGGGAGTTGGGGGATCACCAGAGGGAACCCCACAATTTTCAAGAGCTGCAACAGATGTGGTCGATTCTTGCCAGTCTCAATATATAAGCCGGAAAACGCGCTTGGCTTTTCCCGACATTGCGTGAAGAACCACCCTTGTACTCATACTTCCTTCTGTGCCTCGAAAATACTAGAAGCAGAAGAAGGTTCTCTTGCCGCAATCAAGAGCAAACGTGGGCTTGTGAAACTCGATATGTATTATGGGGCAGAGCCGCGTATCACGTATGAATATGGCTTTCAACTCGAATGCCGGGCATGCAAAAAGTTTTTCGTCAATGCACCTCTTAACCCCCAAAGAAGCCCTCAGCAGTTTAAGGAAGACGGCCTGAGAAGAAGGGCTTTGGAGGTTCTCGTCAATCATTTGTTGAGACACAATCTTGTGCATTTTGAATACGAGAAACGCACGAAAAAGGAATTTTCCGAACATATCAGGAAGAAATTCAACTGCAAGTGTTTTAAGTGCGGGAAAGAAGTGGATGCTCATTTTGACCTGGACCATACGATGCCGTTGGCATACTTGTACAGGCTTGATGAATCCGCCACATGCCTATGCTCGAATTGCAACTCAAGCAAGCGGGACAAGTTTCCCGCTGACTTTTATACTGAAGACGAGCTCCAGTCCTTGTCGGAAATAACAGGCCTGCCAATGGAACTCCTGCATAAGAGGGAAGTAAACCCAATTGCGCTGAGCAGGTTAATTGATGAGGTTGTTTGGTACTTCGATGAGTTCCTTGCAAAGAAGGACTATCAGAAGGAGAGGGATGGAATAAAAACGGCAGACAAGATAAACGATTCTCTGACAAGGATACTGCCCAGTGGGGTCATTCTTGTCGAAGAATACAAGAAGGTTACTGGGGAGTATCCCAAAACAGTATCAGACAAGTTTTTCAAGAAATAGGAACTGATGCGCAATCGTCCCGCCCTTGTCTGAAACCCCATGCTTCTCGATATTCTCTACCGATTCGCTTGAGAGAAACACGGTGTTGAACCAAGGGCGGGAGTACTTTTGCAGTTCTTCAGCCATGTCAATCTTTTCCGTTTTGCCGAGATGGAGAATCACTTTTCCGGACTCCTTGAGCACCGTTGAGCACATCTCGAAGAAGCCTTTATAGATTGAGAAATCGGCGTTCTGTCTTGCATCGAGGAATTTACTATCTGCCTGTTTGAAATCGTCCTCGCCCCAGCCGCACAGCCAAAGCCTCATCCAGTTGTTCATGTAAAAACGTATTGACCCGGCAAAAGGAGGCGAGCAAATAATCGAATCAACCTTGTCGATTTTAGACGGAATTGCACCGTAGTCACCAAAAAGAGTACCACCAGGCCGATAAGTATCAAAAGCCCCTTTCTTATAGGAAAGTTCGATTTTGTTCCCAATGTGTTCGGCAACATTTTTATAAATGAAGTCCCCTTTAGGAGCATATGGAGTGAGAGGATGTGACGTTCGCGAAAGGGCGTATGGACGGTTGCCATGAAGCACGTGAAGGAAGGAGGAAAACACCATTGCGTCAGCGGCGTCTATTTCCGTTAGGCGCCCAGAATAGTATTGTCTGGCAACCAGGATTTCCCGGAAGGTATCTGGGTGAAAGTAGTCTTCAAGCTTTTTATTGAAACCGAATTGCGCGTTGGCTTCGACAAGAGAGTCCGTATCGCTATTCATTACGTTATCGGAAATATATCGCGCAAGATCATTGAGGCGCAATTCAACGGATTCTTTATCGGGTCGCTTGAGCTTAGCAGTGCTGACCACATATGCCATTTCGCTGAGGTCATTGCCGATGCCAATTCGACCCTGGAGGCACGCCTCAAAGGGAATCGTGCCGACGCCGCAAAGCGGATCGAGAACAACGTCGCCCGGCTCAGTAAATTCGCTGACGAGGAAATGAGCGATAGCTGGCTTCAGTTTTCCCTGATATGAACAAAGAGAATGCCAAGGGTGGCCCCAGTTCCTTCCAGAATAGGGCATTTTACGATAGGGCAGATCACCCATGAAAGATGAAGCAGACTCAAGATAGGTAGCCATTTACTTCTCCAGCCTATATTTCAAAACCCGCTGAGAGAGGATCATGCCGTTCTTCGATCGTCTCTCGCGTAAAACATCCTCATCGTACTTCTCGAAACCAAGATCACCACAAAGATCGTCGAGCACGCTGTGCGTGGGAATATGAACACCCGCAAACTGTGAGTCGCCAATGTCCATGATGAAGTGGCCGCCCGGACGAAGAACGCGGCGAAGCTTTGCAAGAACGTCTCGCATATCTACGAAATAACCCGCAATCATCTTCTGAATGCGATCGTCATAAGATACTTTGTTCAATTCTTCGATCATCGGCGCTATGGATGAAATGATTTCATTAATCGGCTTCCGTTTCGAGACATTATTGATTCCAGCAATGATCCCGGCCGAATGAAGGTCGGCGAGCTCCCTTTCCTGCGTTATACATCCTGAAAGCTTCAGTTCCAACTTTGTATTGCGGATATAGTTCGTCCCATTAAGATAAGGGGGAGAAGTGACGATGCAGTCGACCAGAGACTCGCCTTCAATATCTCGCGAGTCGGCAGCAAGAAGATTGAAGTTAACAGCTTCTCGTTGCCTCGTTACTTCAAGATCCTCGATGGCTTCGCGAACTTTTTCTACAAAATTCGCGAAGATGTTAAAGTCACCTGATTTTTTCTCAGTTGGCTTAGCTTTTCGCAAATCACCACGTCGAATCATTTCCGAACATCTCACAACCTCGGAGCACAAAAGCACAGTGAGAATGGTGCGGAGATTGTCGTTTTCCGTACGGTTTATAGAATCTTGAAGCCGTTGGAGGTTTGTTAGGACATCCGGTTGAAAGAAGCGACCGAAACCGCCCCAATATGTGTCGACAGAAAGATTGGACGTCGAGTAATCATCTGCAATCCTGGCAAGTTCTGATTCGAGCATAGTTGCGGGGTCGCCGTTGGACCGCAAATTGAGCACACATTCAGTTTTCGAAGCGATAACCTTTCGCATAAAAGGATTCGTCTCGCTGTAGAACCCATCGATGGCCATGCTTTGCGCAGCGAGGATAGTGGTACCAGAGCCGGCAAAAGGATCGTATACGGACCGAACAGTGCCCGGAATCTGGCTGATCTCATTTTGAATGAAGGCGGACGAATAGCCTTCAAGGTATGAATACCAACGGTGAATCGGTTCAATCTTATTAGGAACAAAAGTTCCTATCTGTGCTTTACTGACCATGCCACCCTTTCTCGACGAGACAAGTATTGAATTATACCGAGCCCGCCCAGCTTTTAATGAGAATGCCTTGAGAATGCCACGATCTCACGCGCTTCTATATCGTCTCCGCTTCTTGCAGAAATGAGAGTGCCGTCGCTTGGCCTTAAGCAGGAGGATTTCTCACCACGGCCCCGTTGTCCGCGAAACTGTCAGTTAGCAAGCTGGACCCGTACCGCCCCCTTATTCGGCCCTGGCTGAATGATGATTCGCGACACTGGCACAAGCAGCGCCATACCGGCCGCAGGATCTGGCAGCGCCTCAGGGGTGAGCACGGGCTGGACGTCAGCGAGTCTTCAGTGAACCGCTTCCTGGCCAAGATGCATGGCGAGCGCAGGCTGACTTCGGAGAATCCGATGTCTACCTTTCCGGCGTCAGGACGCGCATGAAGTTCTTCATCCTGACGTTCCCGTACTCCGACGTCGGCTTCGCGCAGATGATGCCCGGCGAGAACGCGGAGTGCATCTGCCGGGCGCTGAAGCAGATATTCGAGCACACCGGGGGCGTTCCTACCCGCATCGTCTTCGACCCCCGCTACCTGCGCCACGTTGCGGCAAAGATAATGGGAAGCCCGGCAAGGCACACCACCAAGGCGACGGCCCCGATTGCAAGCACGATGGCCACGCTCGCGACGACGTAGGCCACGGCGATGAAGACCAGGGCCAACATGCATGCAAGCAGCTCGGCCACGTAGCACAAGACCAGGTTCGAGCTCGCGCGCTTCAGCAGAACGTCGGCGAGGCGGACAAGCTCAATAGCAAAACCGCTGCCAAAATTGCGTCCGGGACCCTTGGCAAAAAACCACTTGAACAGGCACATCAGGGCGCAGCCCAGCATCATCATGATAGAAATGACCCATGCAGAGTGCCCCGTCTCGACAAGACTCTGGTCGCCCATCGCTCTGCCGTTGACGAGCCTGGTCGTTCCATAACCCATGACCAGCATCGACATCAGCAGGCAGGCGCTCACCGCGGCGAGCAAGCGCGACACGCGCCTGCTGAACACCGGGCCCTCGCAGCTGAGCCCAAACCCCTCGCGAACGCGCCAAACGGCATGGTAGGCAGGGTACGCCGCGATGAGCGCGGCCACGAGCAGCGACATCCAATCGGACCCAGGCGCCGCCGACGCGCACTCCGTGATCGCAGAAACGGAGTAGGTGGTGTGAGACGACTCGTTCAGAAAAAACGCGAACTCGCCCTTCCAGATGCAGAACGGAGTGGCGACAGAGGCGATGCCGACAACGGCAATCGCAGCGATGGCAATGAGCAGTGCGCCCTGCACGAGCTTGACGACCTCGCCCTTGTTGGTGCGGGGTGCAGCCTCAACGGCGCTGGACGGAATTTGGATAGAGGTGTTCATGGTCTTCCTTTACTCCTTAAAGTACAGATGCTATTTGCGTTATCGTTCTATCAATTCGTCCTGACAGATTTTCATCGGACCGCCAGCAACCATTCACAAGGACATCCCGTTTAGCAACTCCCCGCGCTCCTCATACCCGCGCTCGAGCTTCTTCCCAAGCTCTGCAGCGCAGCGCTTCGTTTCCTCGGCAAACAAGTCATCGATGGCCCTGTCGATCCGCGTGCAAGTCTGCCGATGTTCGTCCTTCCAGGGCAGGTTGAGCCCCAAACTCGCATCCCAATAGCCGCCGAACTTGGCGTCGATCACTTCCTCGGGATACAGCACGTCGCGGCGAATGCCCTCAGCTACATCGTCCTCGTCCATATCGCAGGCCGCATCGCCCTGCTCGAGGAACTTGCGCATCTCCTTTTGCGCCCGGATGTTGTTCAGCATGCGAACGCACACCACAGCCATAAAGCGATAGCGTTCGCACAGGTCCCACTCGCCGCCGAGCCATACGCGAAAGCCCAGCATTTCGCTCGCGGACTCATCATCCATCAGGATCAATTCCCACGGAAGCACATTGGCGAG
>ERZ1026858.832-NODE-832-length-16380-cov-6.962940_pt1 | contig 16380 bp, 16 predicted proteins | sample MGYA00380159_ERZ1026858 | MGnify/ENA primary metagenome ERZ1026858 (study PRJEB33269, sample SAMEA4719795) | human gut metagenome | biome: human-associated habitat; feature: organic feature; material: feces | place: Cameroon | collected 2013-10 ...
ATGCGGGCGGGTGCAAGGGGTGGGGGAAGGTGTGAGGATTTTTGAAAATCCTGTTTGGATTTTCAAAAGACGGCATGGGATGTGGCTGATATAATAAAGACAACGAAGCGGGAAGGCGCAGACAAAAGGATGCCGACCCCAAGAGAAGGAAAAAACACAGAATAAAAGGAGAAAAACACCATGAAAAAGCTGATCTCTCTGGTCACGGCGGGCATGCTGGCAATGAGCCTGGCAGCCTGTGGCTCAAGCGGTTCCGGCAGCGCGGCTGCTGGCGGCAATTCTGCTTCGTCAGAGCCGACCACCGTTACGGTCTACTGCATGTCTTTCAATAACATCCCGGAAGACAGTGAAGTGACCCGCATTGAGAACCTGATGAATGATTACCTGGCAAAGACCTACCCGGACGATAACATCGCCATTGACATCAAGCTGTTTGGACCGGCAGAGTACACCCAGAAAGTTCAGCTGGCCATGCAGAGCGGCGATAAGATTGATGCGTTCCTGGATCTCGCGCTGGCAAACGACGTGGCTTCCGACATGCTGGCTCCGATGAACGACCTGCTGGAAAAATACGGTCAGGAAGTGACCGCCAAGCTGAAAGAGGATTTTGACGAAAACCCGTACACCGCTACCACCATTAACGGCACGATTTACGCGGTGCCTGCTAACAAGGGCATGGCCCTGAACGGCAACCTGATCTGGGATGATGACATTGCCCAGGCCGCCGGTGTGGATATGAGCACGGTGAACAGTATTGAAGACCTGGAAGCAGTATTTGAACAGGTCCACGCATATGACCCCAACATCGTCTGCTATGCACCCAATAATCAGGGCGACACCAGCCTGATCCGTCCCATCCTGCGCTCCGAAGAAAAAGTTGACTGCCTGAATGACACCGACTATTACGCTGGTGTTACCATGAACGGTGATTCCACCGTGACCAACCTGTATGCATCCGATGCCTTTATGGAAAAGTGCAAACTGATGCGGGAATGGAACCAGAAGGGTTACCTGCAGGCAGATGCCGCAACTACTACCAGCACCGCTTCTGAGCTCTTCAGCGCGGGCCGCTGCTTCTCCACCATTGACGCTTACGGCGGCGATTCTGCCGGTGCAGTGCTGAGCCTGTCCTCCGGTCACAACCTGAAGAGCAAGATCCTGTACAACTTCTACTTTGATTCCGCTTCCGTTTACGTTGACTTTGGCATTGCCAGCACCAGCAAGGTGCCTGAAGCGGCCATGAAGATGATTAACCGCCTGTGGACGGATGAATATCTCATCAATACCTTCCTGTATGGCGAAGAGGGCGTTGACTATGTAAAGCCCGACGCTGACCACTGGGCATACCCCGATGGAAAGGATGCTACTACCGTTGGTTACACCGCAGCACTCTGCACCGGCGTTATTGGCTCCGAGAGTTTGCAGTACCAGCCGGTTGGCACAGATATTGCCGATATCCAGCTGAAGCTGAAGCACAACAAGGAATCTGAGCGCAGCCCGTTCTTTGGCTTTATGTTTGACGCTTCCGGCGTTACCACTGAGATGAGCGCCATTGCCAATGTTTACAACCAGTATGTTCCGGGCCTGATCTGTGGTACGGTCGATCCCGAAACCACCATGCCGGAATTCCTGAATGCACTGGATGCAGCCGGTATCAACACCGTAATCCAGGCAAAGCAGGAACAGCTTGATGCATGGATCGCCGCCCAGAAGTAAACAAAACCTTATGCGGGCCCTGCGCAAGCAGGGCCCAATTTTATCAGACAATCCACACTATGTTTTACCGGAAAGGATGGTCCCCATGGCGACACAGGCTGTAAAACCAACAGCAGCAAAGAAAAAGCGCGCGCTGCGCCAGAACACAAAGCCGTTGCTGCTGATCGCACTGCCCGGCATTTTGTATCTGCTCATCAATAACTATCTGCCCATGATCGGCATTTTTCTTGCGTTCAAGGATTACAGCTATATCAAAGGCCCGTTCAAGAGCAACTGGTGCGGTTTTAAGAACTTTGAGTTTTTGTTCCGTTCGGATGCCGCATTTACAATGATCCGCAATACTTTGGCATACAACGTTGTGTTCATTATTACCACCACGGTGCTTGCCATTACGCTGGCCATCATGATGAATGAGCTGAACAAGCTGACAATCTCCAAGTTTTTTCAGGGTAGCCTGCTCTTGCCCAACCTGGTTTCCATGGTTATTGTTTCTTACCTGGTTTACGCTTTCTTGAACCCGGAAAGCGGTTTGCTGAACAATACCCTGGAACTGCTGCACCTGCCCACTGTCAACTGGTACTCGGAACCTAAATATTGGCCGATGATTCTGGTTATCGTCAACGCCTGGAAAAACGCCGGTTACGCTTCTATTGTGTACATTGGCAGCATTGCCGGTATTGACCCCAGTTTGTATGAAGCAGCCCGTATTGACGGTGCAGGCAAGTGGAAGCAGATTGTGCGTGTTACGTTGCCGCAGCTCAAATCCACGATTATCCTGATGACGCTGCTGAGCGTAGGCCGCATTTTTGCTTCGGACTTTGGCCTGTTCTATCAGGTGCCTATGGATTCTGGCGCACTGTACAATGTAACCCAGACTGTAGATACCTATGTGTACCGCGCATTGATTAAAAACGGCGATGTGGGCATGTCGGCCGCAGCCAGCCTGATTCAGTCCATTGTCGGCTTTGTGACCGTTGTAACCGCAAACTGGCTGGTCAAAAAAGCAGACAGCGACAGTGCACTGTTCTGATAGGAGGACAAACAAATGGGAAGCAAACTTTATACCCGCGGCGAACGCATTTTCAAATGGGTATCGCTTGTGCTGCTGCTTGTGATCTGCGTGGCAACGCTGGCCCCCTTTGTGCTGATTCTGGCAAGCTCCCTGACGGATGAAACCACGTTGATTACCTATGGCTACAGCTTCTGGCCCAAAAAGTTCAGCATGGACAGTTACCTGTACATGTGGAACCAGCGCAAACAGATTGGTCGCTCCTATTTGACCTCCCTGGGCATTACGGCGGTGGGTACCGTGGTTAGTCTGTTATTTACCACCATGCTGGCTTACCCCATGTCCCGCAAGGATTTCAAGTACAGCAATCAGCTTTCGTTCTTTGTGTTCTTTACCATGCTGTTCAATGGCGGTATTGTTTCCAGCTACATTATGTGGACCCAGGTTTTTCACATCAAGAACACCTACTTTGCCCTGCTGCTGCCTAACCTGCTGATGAACGCCATGAACATCATGCTGGTACGCAACTACTACAAAAACAGCATCCCCTTTGAGCTGGTCGAAGCTGCCGAGATCGACGGAGCCAGTGAGCTGAAAACCTTCTGGAAAATCATGGTGCCGCTGAGCGTACCGGTCAATGTGACGGTTGGCCTGTTCACCGGTCTGGCTTACTGGAATGACTGGATCAATGCCCTTTACTATGTGGATGACCCGGTATATTACGGTATTCAGAACTTTTTGGTCCGCATGATGAACAACATCCAGTTCCTTTCCAGTGGCAGCGCTGCGGCGATGGTGGGCAGCGGCATGGCTTCCCTGCCCAGCACCGGTATCCGTATGGCGCTGGCTGTTGTAGGTGTACTGCCCATTGTGGTCATCTACCCGTTCCTGCAAAAGTACCTGACCAAGGGCGTTATTATGGGCGCAGTCAAAGGCTAAAGGAGACAAAATCATGAAAATTCAGGAAGTAATTGATCGTGTCCTGACGGATTCCACCGGCGAAACTCGCATTGCCCCTACCTGCGACCAGCTGATGACCGGCGACCCCCAGCAGGAAGTTAAGGGAATTGCCGTTACATTTATGGCAACGGTAGAGGTGATCCGCGAAGCTGCTGCCAAAGGTGTGAACTTTATCATTACGCACGAACCCACCTGGTTCACCGGCCGCGATGTACCGGACTGGTGTGCGGAGGATTCGACCTACCTTGCCAAACGCCGCCTGATCGATGAGACGGGTATGACGATCTGGCGTTACCATGACCATATGCACGCCGCGGCAGGGGACCGCATTTATTGGGGCGTAGCGGACAAGCTGGGCTGGAACCAATACCTGGTGCCCGGCCAGAAAGCCCCTTGGCTGTACGAAATCCCCCAAACCACGCTGGTAGACCTGGCCGCAGACTTAAAGCGCAAGCTGGATATGACCACCCTGCAAACCATAGGGGATCCGGAAATGCCGGTAAACAAAGTGTTGATTTTGGTGGGCGGCGGCAGCCTGGGCCTTGGCGTGGAAGAGATGCCGATGCAGGCCATGGAGCAAACCCACGCCGATGTGATGCTGTGTGGGGATGTGACAGAATGGACCACCTGTGCGTACATCCGGGATGCCATGCAGCTGGGGCAGAACAAGGCCATGATCAAACTTGGCCATGAGCGCAGCGAGGAAGCCGGAATGGAATATATGGCAACCTGGCTGCCGGATCTGATTGATCACTGCTGCCCGGTAATCTTTATTGATGCAAAAGAACCGTTTGTTTATCTGTAAAAGGGGGCTGGACCGGAATGGCGATTTTCCATGCGGAGTTTTTTTCCAAATGTTTGATGCGGCTGGTGGATGTGGACATCTGCCTGCCGATTGAGGATCTGGTGGAACCCCAGCCGCAGGAGGGACCGTTCCCCACGTTGTACCTGCTGCACGGCTATACAGGCCGCAGCGAGGACTGGCTGCACGGCAGCTGCATTGCCGAGCTTTCCCGCCAGTACGGCATTGCCGTGGTAATGCCCAGTGGGGAAAACAGCTTTTATGAGGATGATACCGAAGCTGGATTTTTATACAGCACCTTTGTTGGTCAGGAACTGGTGGAGCTGACCCGTGCCGCGTTCCCGCTGTGCCGGGATAGGGAGCACACCTGGATGGCTGGGCTTTCGATGGGAGGGTTCGGTACCTTGCTGAACGCCTGCAAGTTCAGTGAAACGTTCAGCGCTGCGGCGTGTTTTTCCTCTGCTTTTATCATTCAGGACATTGCAGGAATGAAGCCGGGTGCTGTGATCCCCAGCGGGGTGGGCAACTATGGCTATTACCGCCGTGTGTTCGGTGACCTGGATGCCTTGGCAGGCGGTCCGCGAGACCCGCTATATTGGGCCCAAAAGGCCAAACAGACGGGCACATTGCCCCGGCTGTACCTTGCCTGTGGAACGGAGGATTCGCTTTTCCCCAATAACACTGTTATGCGCAAGGAACTGGAAGGACTTGGTGCGGATGTGACCTGGTTCCAGGGGCCGGGAGCACATAGCTGGCAGTTCTGGGACCAGGAAATCAAAAAGGCAGTGCCCTGGATGTTGAATGCCGAAAAACAGGAGGTTGACGATGAAACGCAGAGAGTTTGAGCGCACTACCCCCGAAGCAGTGGGGCTACGCAGCGAAGATATTGAATGGCTGCTGGACGAGCTGGAAAGCGGCTTTACTGAGATGCACGGCCTGATGATTATGCGGCATGGCAAAGTATGTGCCGAAGGGTGGTGGGCCCCTTATGGCCCCGGTGTGCGGCACGGGCTGCAATCCTTAAGCAAGACCTATGCGGCCACAGCGGTTGGCATTGCCTGTACCGAAGGGCTGTTGCACCTTGATGATAAAGTGATTGATATTTTCCCAGATGAAGCGCCAGAAAAACCCAGCGATAACCTGAAAAAAATGACGGTACGGGATGTGCTCTGCATGGGCTGCGGTATGGATACCATGTCCCCGGCGGATGAACACTGGATCCGCAGCTTTTTGGCAACGCCTGTGCTGCATGAACCGGGCACGACTTACATGTATAACTCCATGGGCTCTACGCTGCTGGGGGCTATGGTTCGCAAAGTGACAGGGCTGGGTCTGCAGGATTATCTGACTCCGCGCCTGTTTGATAAAATTGGTATTGACGCCGCTAACCTGCGCTGGATGACGATGCCGGATGGCATGGAAGTGGGCGGCGGTGGCCTGTTTGCTACTACTGAGGATAACCTGCGCCTGATGAAGCTGTATGCCGATGGCGGTATGTGGAACGGAGAACGCATTCTTTCGGAGGATTACGCGCATAAAGCAGTCAGCCTACAAAATGAATCGGCCACGGAGGCTATCGGCAACCCTGAAGCGAGCGATAACTTTTTGGGGTACGGGTTCCAGATATGGCTGTGCCAGCCTAAAGGTGTTTACCGTGCAGACGGTGCCATGGGGCAGTTCAGTGTGGTGATTCCCGACTTGGATATGCAGATATCTTTGAATGAGACCGCTACCGGCGCCCACTGGGCACAAAAAACACTGGATACATTGTGGGCCTACCTGGACCGCGTAAAAGCAGTGCAGCATGTGGAAGAAAACCCTGAGCAAGCGGCCCGCTTGGCAACGCGGATGCGTCATTTGGCAATCGCGGCACCGGTATTTGCCCCGTTTAGCCCATTGCGTAGTGCCATAAATGGCAAGATGTTTGCTGTAACCAAGGGGCGTCTGCGCCTTTGGAATGAGGGCATGAGCAGCCTGAGCGGTGCGGCCGGAGAACAGGCGATCGAAACCGCGGAATTTACTTTTGCGGATGACCATGCGGTGCTGCATTTTACACAGGGGGGGACCCAAAAGCAGCTGATCATTGGTACTGATGGCACCCGCCGCCAGAACATTCTGCCGCTGCAGAGCAGCCCCACCAGCCGGGTAGAACTAGCCGGTTGGTGGGAGCAGAAAAATACGTTCGCCGTGGCAGCGCGCTGGGTGGAAACCTGTTTTGAAGTGACGGTGCATTTTACGTTTGACCGTACAGGTGTGGCCATTACCCACGAAAACACTGTGGGCGGCTTTGACGCCATGCGGCCAGAAGAAAGCGCCGCCCGCGCAGAATTTTTGCCGCAGGCATAAAGGGAAAAACGACCATGACAGAACAAAGCAAACAGATGTGCAGCTTGTTGCAGGCTGCGCAAAAGGACTGGAACCCCCCAACGCTGCCCCAAAAGGCAGCAGATATGCCTCAGGGTGATATGCCCGGCGATGCAGTGCATATCAGTGAAGCACACCGCACCAAGGCGGATGCAATTTTCCCGCTGCTGCTGCCGCAGCTGGCAGAGATCTGTGCTCGCAACCCCTATGGCCGTGCAGTGATTACCGTGTGCGGTGGGTCTGGTTCCGGTAAAACAGGTGCGGCGGCATTGCTGGGCTATTATTTTAAGCAGATCGGTATCGGCAGTTATGTACTCAGTGGGGATAACTATCCCCGCCGCTATCCGGCGCTGAACGATGCCGAGCGGCTGCGGATTTTCCGTCAGGGAGGCATGCACGGCCTGACAAGTGGGGCACTGCTGAACCCGGATGTGTGGCAGCAACTGCACACCTGGCAAATCGAACAGCGGGATGCAGATCCCACTTTGTGTGCTGATGTACCTTGGCTGGCTGTGTACCAGGCCGAGGGGCGCAAAGCACTGGCTGGATATCTGGGGACCCCCAGCGAGCAGGACTTTGACGAACTGGGGCAGACCCTGGCTCGGTTTAAAAATGGTATAGATGCCATCTGGCTCAAGCGCATGGGGCGCGATGATGCCGCTCTGTGGTATGATCAAGTGGATTTCAGCCAGGTGAAAGTCTTGATTGTGGAATGGACCCATGGCAATAGTGATTTTTACTGCGGCGTGGACTTGCCGGTGTTTTTGTACAGCACCCCGCAGGAAACCATGGCCTACCGGGTCAGCCGTGCGAGGGATGGTGCAGCTGACAGCCCGTTTGTTACTATGGTACTGCAAATTGAGCAGCGGCTGCTGGAATCTCAGGCGCACAAGGCAAAAATTATCCTTTCACGCGAGGGTAAAGTGTTGAGCTGGTCGGAATACTGCAAGCTGGCTGTGAGCTGAACAGATTGGAGGAATCCGGAAATGAAACTTGATATTTCCCCCATGCTGAATGCCTACCCGGACAGTATGGGCGGCACCCTGCATGACATTGTGCAACTGCTGGCCCGGCCGGAATTTGAGAATGTGTTCGGTTCGTTTTACATCTTGCCCAGCGTGTTCAACACCGATCTGGACCGTGGTTTTTCAGTTATTGACTATACCCTGAACCGGGAACTTGCTGCCCCGCAGGATATGGAGGGGCTAAAGGCGCTGGGGTTAAAGCTTAAACTGGATTTTATCCTGAACCATGCTTCGGTGCTTTCGCCACAGTTCCAGGACCTGTTAAAAAACGGAAAAAACTCTGTCTACCGAGACTTTTTTATTAACTGGAATGATTTCTGGCAAGGGTGTGGCTCCATGACGGAGCAAGGATATATCCAACCGGAAGCAAAATACCTGGAAAAAATGTTCTTCCGCAAGCCGGGTCTACCCATCCTGATGGCACGCATGCCGGACGGCACCGAGGAGCCGTATTGGAATACATTCTACCAGCAGGTGGATTATCTGCGCCCCACGGTGCAGCAGCTGATGCAGATTTCCGGCTTACAGTATTCAGCTGCTGTGCGGTTGCATTCAATACTGCAGTCAGCATTGAATGCGGGCCAAAAGCCGGATGAAATCAACTTTGGTAAATATGCAGCCTGCAAATCTCTTGTGATCAATTGGCTGGAGGAACACCGTGAATACCTGGGTCAGATGGACTTGAACATAAAAAGCCCCATAGTGTGGGAGTTCTACCGCAATACCCTGCAGACATTGGCTGGATATGGAGCATCCATTGTGCGGCTGGATGCCTTTGCTTATGCCCCCAAGGAACCGGGAGAGAAAAACTTTTTGAACGACCCGGCTACTTGGGAGCTGCTGGACAAAGTAAAGGCACTGGCGGATGAATATGGCTTGCAGCTGCTGCCGGAAATTCATGCATCTTACAGCGAAAAAATTTACCAGACAGTGGCAGATAAAAGCTACATGACCTATGATTTCTTCCTGCCGGGGCTGGTGTTGGACGCCATTGAAAATAAGGATGGCAGTTACCTGGCCGCTTGGGCTGATGAATTGCGCGATCATCAGATCCACACCGTAAATATGCTGGGCTGCCATGATGGCATTCCGCTGCTGGATTTGAAAGGACTGCTGCCGGAGGAGCGCATTCAGAGCCTGATCGGAACTATTGTAGCGCGCGGCGGTATGGTGAAAGATCTGCACGGACAGAAAAATATTTACTATCAGGTCAACGCTACTTATTACAGCGCCCTTGGTGCTGATGATGACAAGATGCTGCTGGCCCGTGCGATTCAACTCTTCATGCCCGGCAAACCACAGGTGTGGTATCTTGATCTGTTTGCTGGAAAGAACGATGTGGAGGCCGTGCGCCATGCCGGTGCGGGCGGTCACAAGGAGATCAACCGAACCAACCTGAATGCGGAACAAATCAACACAGCATTGCAGCGTGATGTAGTCCAGCGCCAGCTGGATCTACTGCGTCTGCGCAAAACGCACCCGGCATTCCACTCGGATGCTGAGATCACGACTACGTGGAATGCACCGGTGCTGAGCATCTGCTGGAAACATGGTGCGGATGTGATTGCGTTGAGGGCAGATTTGGTAAAGGATAAGTTTGAAATTCAATAAATTAGGGGGTATCTGAAAAGTCGAAAATATCGTCTATTTCTACAAACGCAGCGGGATTTTGCGTTAAAAAGCCTTGGAATCCACAAAGGATTCCGGCGGCTCTTTGCCTTAAATTCTGCTTGTGTTTGCGAAATATCCGTCATTTTCTTTGTTTTCAGATACACCTTAGAAAACATATAGAATAAAAAATAACTGCCATGCGGGAATTTTAGGCCTGCATGGCAGTTGTTGCTTCAATAGGTTCCCGGGAATAATAACGTTTCTTCTGCTGTGTAGGATGCACTGGGATGTATGATGCAAAAGCAGACGTGCCATCGGTACAGACTGTAAAGAAGTGGGAAGTCTGATACTGAAAATCGATTCTCTCCCAGCCGATAAAGGAGCAACGTTCTCCATAGAAGAAATTAGCCTTATGCGAATCACCATGAAAACATCAAGCCTGTCGAATTGCTCCGACAGGCTTGATGCTTTTTATTCCTTCGATTTTTTATATTCCGTCCCCCAAATCTCCATTGCATCCATAATGGGACGCATGGATTCGCCTAAGTCGGAGAGGGCGTATTCCACCCTCGGCGGGACTTCAGGATAGACGGTACGGGTAATGATACCATCGGCTTCCATCGAGCGCAGGCTGTCCGTCAGCACCTTTTGGCTGATTCCATCCAGGTCCTTTTTCAGCTCATTGAAGCGCCACGGGCGCTGAAGCAGATTCCGCATGATGAGCAGCTTCCATTTGCTGCCGATCATCTGGACGGTGGTGGCTACCGGGCAGGCAGGGAGTTCTTCTTTGGTCAGCATATACAACACCTCTTTTTGAATGTTACACTCATAGTATAGTGCAGCATGCTTGAAATTACAAGAGAAAATCCCGGTCCGCCAAAGGTTACAAAAAGGTGCCTATGTAATAAATTTGTGCGTACTTGTGCCCGAAATATGTTTCAAGTACAATAAAGGCACAGGAGGGCGAAACGCCCACTGAATAGTATTGGGAGGTAAACAACTATGGCTCTTTCTGATCTCTTTGGCTGGAACAAGAAGGCGGCTTCCGCCCCTGCTACGGCTTGCGGTGCTGCCGACAAGCCCGCTGAGAAGCCCGCTGCTTGCGGTTCTGCCTGCGGTGCTGCCGACAAGCCCGCTGCCTGCGGTTCTGCCTGTGGCGCCGGCGACAAGCAGTAAGGTGTAAGGAATACGCCCCAAGAAAACCTTGGGGCGTATTTCCGAGGGTGCAACGGCAGTTGCGCTTTCGGAAATGCGTCCCACCACAACAAGGAGGATCCCATGAAACAGTATTTTTCTTTCCAGTGGCATATCACGGATGAATGCGACCAGCGGTGCAAGCACTGCTACATTTTCTCCGAGAACTGCAATAAAAAGTTGGATGCAATGTCCTGGCAGCAAATGCAGGACACCTTTTATAACTGCCTGGACTTCTGTGAGGTCTATGACCGCTTGCCGTATTTCTACATTACCGGCGGCGACCCGATTTTGCACCCGGACTTCTGGAAGCTGCTGGGGCTGATGAAGCAGCACAGTGTTCCGTTCACCATCCTCGGCAATCCGTTCCACCTGACCGACGAGGTTTGCCGCCGCTTGAAAGAATACGGCTGTGAAAAATATCAGCTTTCCCTTGACGGTTTGCGTGAAACCCACGACTGGTTCCGCAAGCCCGGCAGCTTTGATATTACGCTGGAAAAAATCGGCTGCATCAATCGGGCGGGCATCCGCTCCGTGGTGATGAGCACCGTTTCCGGCACGAACATTGACGAGGTTCCCGGCATCATCGACGCGGTTGTGGCGGCGGGTGCGAACGTCTTTGCATTCGCCCGTTACTGCCCCACCAGCGAGGAAAAGGATGTCGGCATCGAGCCGCTGCGTTACCGCAAGCTGCTCGCTGACTGCGACAAAAAATTCAAGGAATATGAAGCCGCAGGCTGCCAGACTTACTTTAACAAAAAAGACCACCTGTGGACCCTGTATGAGTACGAAACCGGGGCGTTCAAAATCCCCGAAACCGTGGAGGACGGTATGATCTACGGCGGCTGCAACTGCGGCAACTGCCACCTGACCATCCTTCCCACCGGGGATGTGTACGCCTGCCGCCGGGTACAGAACAGCAAGGTTGCCAATGTGTTCACCGATCGGCTGGCGGATGTCTGGGTGTGCCAGATGGAACAGTACCGTGACTATACAAAGTTTGAGAAGTGCAGCAAATGCGAGCTGCTGGCGTTCTGCCGGGGCTGCCCCGCCGTGGCAAGCGGCAAGGACGGAAACTTCTATGCCGCAGACCCGCAATGCTGGAAGGAGGTAAAGAACGATGCCTGATATTTTTGAAACCATTATGCACCGCCGTTCTATCCGGCGGTTTGAGCCGAAGCAAATTGAAGAAACCGCCTTACAGCAGATTTTGCAGGCCGGGCTATATGCGCCCTGCGCGGGAGGACGGCAGGGCGTGATCTTCGCCGTCTGTCAGGACAAAGAGGTCAATGAGCGGCTTGGCAAGATCAAGCGGGCAAACTCCAACCCCCGCATGGCAACGGCAACGAGCTTTGTTTCCCGTGAGCAGCCCAGCATTGCAGATGACCCCAAGCTGACAAATGCTTTTTATGATGCCCCCACCGTGATCACCCTGTTCGCACCGAAGAATTTCCTGTTCTCCGTGGACGACTGCGCGGTTGCCGCAGAAAATATGATGCTGGCGGCGGATGCTCTGGGTATCGGCTCCTGCTATATCGGTCAGGGCTGGCCCGCCTTTGCCGACCCCTACGGGCAGGAAATTTTGCGGCAGTGGAATATCCCTGCCGACCACTACGCCGTCATGCAGTTGCTTTTGGGCTACGCCAAAGAGGGCGACAAGCACCCCACCCCGAAGCCGAGAAAAGAGGGGCGCGTGATCCGGATCGGCGGGGATACCGTATGATTTTGAATACCGGCTGTCGGACGGACATTCCGGCGTATTACAGCCGATGGTTTTACAACCGCATCAAAGAGGGATATGTCTGCACACGCAATCCCTATCGCGCGGAGCAGGTCCTGAAGTATCGCCTTGACCCGGAGGTTGTAGATATTCTCTGCTTCTGCACCAAAAATCCTGCGCCGATGCTGCCGCGGCTTGCGGAGCTTGACCATTTCCGGCAGTTCTGGTTTGTTACGCTGACGCCCTACGGCAAAGAAATCGAACCCCATGTGCCGGACAAAAAAATCGTGCTGGAATCCATCCGGCAGTTGTCGGCGGCAGTCGGGTCAAAAGCGGTTGGCTGGCGCTACGATCCCATTTTCATCACAGAGAAATACTCCGTGGAGTACCATCTGCAAGCCTTTGAAACGATAGCCTCCGCACTGCAAGAACGGGTCAGTTCTTGTGTCATCAGCTTTCTTGACCTGTACGAAAAGACAAAGCGAAATTTTCCGGCGGCACGGGCGGTGACGGAGCAGGAGCAGAAATACCTTGCCGCACGGTTCGCAGAAATTGGCAAAAAGTACGGTATCCCGATTCGCACCTGCTGCGAGAATGCATCGCTTGCACAATGCGGCGTGGATGTTTCCGGCTGCATGACAAAGGCGGTGCTGGAAGCCGCAGCCGACTGTCGTTTGACAGTGCCGAAAAAGAAAAAATCTCCCCGCGCACAATGTAACTGCCTTTTAGGGGCTGACATCGGAATGTATAACACCTGCCCGCATGGCTGCATCTACTGTTATGCCAATTACGACTGCAGAACGGTGGAGCAGAATGTAAGGCTGCATGATCCTGATTCGCCGTTTTTGATCGGCGGTTTCCGCAAAGGCGATAAAATTATAGAGGTTCGGCAGGAATCGTATATTGACCGACAAATGACCTTGTTCTGAGAGGGAACTTTATGAATGCACAAATCTGTTTGGAAAAATTGAAGCTCTGCGGCGTGCTGTCCTTCGCCACTGTGGATAAAAACGGCGCACCGCAAATTCGCTGCATCAGCGCCATTCACTATGAGCCGGATTCCTTGTATTTCTTCACGGCAAGGGGCAAGGCGTTTTGTGACGAGCTGCTGACCGATGGACGGGTGCAGATTCTCGCTTATACCCGGTTCAAGGAAATGATCCGTCTGTCCGGCAAGGCGGTACCTGCGCAAAATCAGGAGGAAAAGATTCATACGATATTCGCGGAACAGCCCTATCTTGCAAATGTATACCCCGGTGAAACCCGGAATATCGGCATCATTTTTGAACTTCGGGATTTCACCATCGAATACTTCAATTTGGGCGTGAATCCCATCTTCCGTGAGAGCTATGCGGTTGGGCAGGCGGAAACCGAGAAAAAAGGCTATCGTATCACCGATGCCTGCATCGGCTGCGGCACCTGCCTGAACCACTGCCCGCAGAAGTGCATTGTTCCCGGCGGATCATACACCATCCAGCCGGAGCATTGTCTGCATTGCGGGGCGTGCTATGAAAACTGCCCGGTAAAGGCGGTGGAAAAGCTATGACCCAAGCACAGCGGCGGCTGTTTCTAATTCAGTCGTTATTGAAAGAAAACCCGGCATATCGGGATTTGGGTATTCCGGCAGAGCCGGAGAGCCAGCGTCAGCTTTTGCGGGGGTTGATGAATCTTCGTGCGCCGCAGCACGCAGATGCAGATTTTTTGCAAATGCAGGACGCCTATCTGCAAGGTGAAACCGCAGCAAAGGTCATCACGGATATTGCCGACCTGACACCCATTCAGCCGGGGCTGTATCTCTGGCAGGGGGACATTACCACGCTAAAATGCGATGCCATCGTCAATGCTGCCAATAGCGGCATGACCGGCTGCTATATTCCGAACCACCGCTGCATCGACAATGCCATTCACACCTTTGCGGGTGTGGAGCTGCGCCTTGCCTGTGCGGAACTGATGGAACAGCAGGGTTATCCCGAACCGACCGGGCGGGCAAAAATCACCCCGGCGTTCAATCTGCCCTGTAAGTATGTCCTGCATACGGTCGGTCCGATTATCGACGGGCGCGTGACCAAAGCAGACAAAGAACTGCTGGCTTCCTGCTACCGCTCCTGCTTGGAGTTGGCAGCAGAAAACGGCTTGGAAAGCGTGGCGTTCTGTTGCATTTCCACGGGGGAGTTTCACTTCCCCAACGAGCAGGCGGCGCAGATCGCTGTGGAAACCGTCAAAGAATTTCTCAAAGCACAAACCAGTGTCAAAAAGGTGATTTTCAATGTTTTCAAGGATTTGGACAAAGCGATCTACGAAAAGCTGCTCGGAGCCGCTTGAGCGGCTGCAAACAGCTTTGCGGGACTGTGATGCCGTGGCCATCGGTGCCGGAGCGGGTCTTTCCACCTCTGCCGGATTCGTTTACACCGACGAGCGGTTTAAAAAATACTTTTCTGACTTTGCGGAAAAGTACGATATCAAGGATATGTATTCCGGCGGCTTTTATCCGTTTGCCACACCGGAAGAGCATTGGGCCTATTGGAGCCGGTATATTTACATCAACCGCTATATGAATGCCCCCAAACCGGTCTATGATGCCATCTTAAAGCTGGTACAGAATAAGGATTATTTCGTTATTACGACCAACGTGGACCACTGCTTTCAAAAGGCTGGCTTTGACAAAAAGCGGCTATTCTACACACAGGGCGATTACGGTCTGTTCCAGTGCAGTGAGCCGTGCTGTCAGGAAACTTTTGATAACGAATCGGTCATTCGGCAGATGATAGAGCGGCAGGAGGATATGAAAATTCCGACCGAGCTGCTGCCCGTCTGCCCCCACTGCGGCAAGCCTTTGACCATGAACCTGCGCAGCGATGATAAATTTGTGGAGGACGAGGGCTGGCACAAAGCCGCGGAGCGGTATGAGAATTTTCTCCGTACCCGTGCAGGCGGGAAAATCCTCTTTCTGGAGTTGGGCGTTGGCTATAATACCCCCGTTATCATCAAGTACCCCTTCTGGCAGATGACAGCCAAGAACCCGAACGCCACCTACGTCTGCATCAACCAAGGGCAGGCGGTTTGCCCGCAGGAAATTGAGCGGCAGTCCGTCTGCATCAATGCAGATATTGGACAGGTTTTGCAAAGCCTGTCTGATGCCGCAATCGAATAGGAGGCTTTCGTAAATAGAAAGCCGACCTCTCTCACCACCGTGCCTATGCGAACCACTATAAACAGGCTTAGAAATGAGAAACCGGCAAAAAGGCAGTACACCGATGCGGCAGAGGATAGGCTGCTGAAGTGATTCTGAAACCAAAATAACATCAAACCCAAAAGCGCATTGCAAAAGTACATTGCAATGCGCTTTTTAAGTGCGCCCGAAGGGATTCGACCCCCCGGCACCTGGCGTCGGAGAACTACGACAGGGCAGTATAGACCAACGATAAACCGTTAATTTTGTTGGTTCTGCACAGCGGCTCCCAAAACAGGAAAAAGCCTATTGTTGGTTGTCACAAAAGGCTTTTCCGGTATTTTGTGGTGTCGCTGCATAGTAGTGGTCAAATGGTGGTCAGGCGTCAAGCGACATATCGACCAAGCAGGAGGGCTGATTCCGCCCAGCATGAATTACATTGGTAACATACGCGAAAAGATTAAGCTCATCAATCCAGAAATAGATATAATAATATGCGCACTCGGTTCAGCTGCGGCGCGCGTGAGTTCTGCAACCGCTGGAGCGAGGCCGGGCCCACCCACCATATGGCCGCCGCCCCGGGCCGTCATATCGACACGATTTTGAAGGTGGCCAAGATTTTCAATGTGCCGGTGGATATTGTTACCCGTTGATTTATAACGAATGCACGGTAGGGGCCGGGCATGCCCGGCCCCTACCGGCACGGCAAAAGCAAAAAGGAGCAAAAAATTATGTCTACAATTTACGAGATCCCCTGCGTCAAGGGTTTTATCCGCATGTGCAACGATGGCTGGCTGCAGGGCTGGCACG
>ERZ1026858.836-NODE-836-length-16344-cov-15.487384_pt1 | contig 16344 bp, 18 predicted proteins | sample MGYA00380159_ERZ1026858 | MGnify/ENA primary metagenome ERZ1026858 (study PRJEB33269, sample SAMEA4719795) | human gut metagenome | biome: human-associated habitat; feature: organic feature; material: feces | place: Cameroon | collected 2013-10 ...
GGGTGGGCGGGACCCACCATTTTGTTGACGTCAACAAAATGGTCGCAAAAATGCCCGACCCCGTTGTGTGGGGTCGGGCTTGTTCTATATCTTACCCTCTTCGGAATAGCTATAGTATTTGGTGTCAGTTACTATAATGTGGTCTACCATATATATACGCATCGTTTCACACGCTCTCTTTAGCTTCTGCGTCAGTCGGTCGTCGTCGCCGCTCGGGCGAGCGTTGCCGCTTGGATGGTTGTGTATTAGGGTTAGAGTAGTAGCGTTGTTTAGCAATGCTTCTCTAAGTATCACCCTAATATCTACGGCTGTCTCGGTCAAACCTCCGCTTGATAGCTTCACCGCTTTAATCAGTTTAAAGCGGTTGTTCATCAGCAGCACGTGTGCCTCCTCGTGGTCTGCCGTGCCTACCAATGGGCGAAAATACCGCCAAACCTCCTCGGCATTGCCAAAAATATCTCGGTCGGATGCCGCTTCATGCTCGATGCGCTTGGCAAGTTCTATAGCTGCCTTCAATGCCATAGCAGTCTTAGCGCCTACACCTTGCACAACCTCAAGTTCTTCGGTGCGTCTTTTTGCCATATCCCTTAGACTGCCGTCACAAATGTTAAAGATTTGCCTTGCCTGTCTTACGGCTGTGCTTGCGTCCTTGCCTTGCCCAATGATAAGGCTTATAAGCTCAACGGCATTGAGCGAAGAAAAACCGCTGTTATACACTTTATAGTCGGGGCGTTCCTCACGTGCGAGGTCTGAATAATTGGTTGTCATAATGGTGGATGTTATTTAGTGGTTTGGTTCATTCTTATAGTGCGGGCTAAAAACATAGCTCCCAACACGTTAGCTCCTACGGCTTCAAGTTCTTCGGCAAACTCGTTTGCCGTTGCGCCTGTAGTAACAAGGTCATCAAAAAGTATAACATTCATACCCACAAAAAATTCGGGGTCTGTGCTTACTGAATAGTCGAAAGACTCGCTAACGATATGATGAGCGTTGTTGTGCTTGGCTTCACGCATGCCGAATATATTGACATGCTTAGTGCCGTTCTGTATGCCGGTGCGCTTGCTCACCTCGGCTGCAAAACGCTTGAAACGGCGGATATACTTTGAATTGGTTGCAGCCGGAACGCAACACAACACATAATCCTTGCAACTTGCGCCATACCACTTTGTAAGGGTAGCCGATACGATGTCGATGGCAAAATCCACGGCTTTGCGCTCGCCATTCTTAAACGTATATATAAAGCGTCTTACTCGGTTAGCTCGCTCGTCATCAGTTGCAAAGCGTTGTGGCAAATAATTGTAAAAGTTGGCTGTTTTCATTTTTTGTCCTCCTTAAAGTTATTCTCAGAGGCGAGAAGAGAGCTTTTTACAACTCGTCTGAATCGCTGTCGAGAGTTTTTTTTATTCACGTCGGGTCGAATTTCGCTTTTTACGCTGCATCACCAACGACGGAAGCAAGGCGTGAAGACAAGAAAAAGGGTCTGGATTTTTATGGAAAACCAAGTTTTTAGGAAGCCGTAGGAAGAAAAACTCGGAAGGCTGCCGTCAAAATCCTGGCACTTTAGCCAAGCGGTTCTTGGCTGTAAGCCGTCCGCCGTAACTTCGCACGCGGAAAAACGGGGTTCGGTCCGATGCGAAGCATACCTATATGAAAAAGGCTCTCGGCTGCGACAGAAGACGTCAAACAACCACCATGTGCGACATAAAAGGCGCACATACCAAAATCCCCGAAAATCGGCTGTTTTATAGCTTGAGCGCTAAGCAAAACAGCCGATTTTCGGGGCAAAATTGTTTCATTAAAATATGTTAAGTATGCCTTATTTAAAGGGTTTTCGTGTGGACTTTTTTAAAAAGTCCGCTCCTACGTCACAACGTAGCCAGCCGCGCCCTACCGAAAGCTGCGCCCAAACGTGCGCCTTTCAGTTGAAATATGACTACCCCCATCCCCCCAACAGCGCACAAAAAAAAAGACCGCAAGCAGTCCTAAGCGGATAGCGAGCGGTCGGCACAGCGACAGAAAAAGCGCTTCAAACACGAGCGTCTACAAATGATGTATTGAGTCCTTGAAGGCGAGTGTAGTACTTGGTCCAGATGCGTTTGTCTACACAGTCGCCGAAGTGTGTAGCCTCTTCGGGCAGAATGGTCTGTTTGCGCTCAGAACTCTTGTCTTTGGCAAAACGTCCTTGCGAGTCCTCAATCACACGAGTATTCTGCATAGAGATAAGCGTGTATCGGCAGCGTGTAGCATTGAAGCGCACATGAGGGAAGCGAGGGTCTGTCTCGGATAGGATGTATGTCCAGAGCAAGAACTTCTCATGCTGAGGCGGCTCCATGCCAGGATGCACACGTTGCTCAACAGTCCAGCCAAACCTCTGCAGTCGCTCAATGAACAACTCATTGTACGACTTCTTGGCATTGGCACGACGAGCGTCGCCATAGCGGTCACGATAGAAGATGAGACGCTTGCAGGCATGATGCTCATAGTAGGTGATGAACTTGTCGGCAAGTGCATTGACTTCGGTGTCGGTCTCGTCATCACGGCGCACGAAGAACTCATTGATAACACAATCAACTGGAGTCTGCACCAAGAGCTTAGACGCGAAGTCGTACATACGCTCCTGCCCTACTGATAGGAAGGAGGCTGCGGAACCCCAGTCGGTTGAAATCTCAAGAGGCTGTGTAGGGTCGCAGTCAAGGTCTGCACGTGAGTCGTTAGCCTTGGCAAGGTCTTGCCAGTTGTAGTCGTGGTTCTCAGCGAAGTCACGCAGGTAGCTGTCATTAGTAGCATTGTAGTATAGGTGACGATCGTCGAGCTTGTAATAGCAATGGTCAACCTTATCGAGCACAAAGTTGAGAATCTCGACCATGAAGGAGAGCTTATCCATCACTCGGTACTGGTTGACGATGTACGACATACCGAGGTTCTCGATATTGTCGAACACCGAGCCGAGGATAAAGAGCGTCGAGTCCTTCGATACAAACGGCGTAAGCTCGTGCCGCATGCGCACAGCCTCATTCCAAAGGTCGCGGAACAGCTGCCGGTCGTGAGCGATATAAGCCTCTATGAGCTGCATCTGTACCGACACCATGCGGTTCCACTTTTGAAAAAGCGGGATGCCACGCTCCTTCTCGTAGTATTCAGCCGGAGCAAGCAGCCACTTCTGCTGAGCGGTGTAAGGCATAGAAGAGAGAAAAGCGTTGCCATGGTGCTTGACAATAGGATGCTCAGCACGTTTGCCGAAGATGCACTCATTGCCACGGTTGGTAGGCGCCACCTCCTGGTCGAACTTCTCCTTGTTGATAGTCAATGCCTCGTCGGTAACGTTGAAGTCGGCATTAGGACCACGGCTGTTGCCCTCCTGAGTGAGTATGTAGAGACAGTGGCCGTTGCTGAAGGAAATCACGTGATCGAACTGCATAAGGTGCTCGTAAGGCCTGATGAACGAGTCAGGCGGACGCTTGCATACAACATAGTCGCCCGTGTGCGTGTCGTAGTCGTAGGGCTTGTAGCCAAGCATCTCAAGCATCTTGAAAGTAGACGGCAGCGTCTTAGTGAGAGCCTGCCCGATGGTGGCTTGAGCAATGGTTGTAATGCCACGCGGCATAATGCGCACATTCTCGTCGACCTCGGCGCCAACGATAAACGACTTGCCAGTACCACGCGACATAATAGCATACTTGTTCTTGGCCTGCAACATAAGGTAGGCATACTGCACGCGGTTGACGTGTATATCCTCTTGCCAGTAGTCTTGCTTGTTGTTTGTCATGTGTCCATAATTTCTTCAGCCTGAGCATCGTCGATAGGCTGATAAAGGTTATCGATGAGTTCTTTTTTATCCCTGTCGCTGTAATTGCGCACATCACCGAGCGAAACATTCTGAGTTTGACCGTTTTGCACGATTTGAATAAAGAATTGATTAGCTTGCATACGTCGTGGGTCCTCCTCGCCCATGGGGCGCTCGCCAATGATTTTGTGAAGAACAAGTTTTGCCTTGTTCCACTCCTTGGTGTCGCCACGCAGCTTGCACTCACGAATGAGCTCAAGTTGGTCCTTAATCATCCACGCCTGCCAGAAATCCCAATCGAATGTATGGCGCGACTTGTAGAGCTGCCGTGCCAGGGCTATGTCACGCCGAACAGTCGACGGCGACACATCATACTTGGCACGCATAAGCCTAATAACGTGGTTGTCGTCGGGATAATCATCGAGCAGGCGGGCAGCCGAGAGCACACGCCCGAACTGTTCACGGCAGCGCTCAGGTAGCGGATTGTTTTCGGGGTCGACGATATGTGCCTCAATCTCGTCGTGTGTGAGTTTTGCTATAGATTTGTATTCTCTAACCATACTTAAGTTGATTTGAAATGTCGTTGAGCATTTTGATAAGCTGTTCGATAGCCGGGTTGGACCCATTCTGAGCAGCCTGAATGATAGAGCGCTGCACCTCCATCTTCTGCCGAATATAGCCACGATAGTAAGCGGTGCGCACTGGTGAAGGCTGCTGCAGCAGCTCCTTAAGCTCAAACTCCTCGATTTCGAGGTTGATGGCAATGAGAGGCAATGGTATAAGGCAATAAGCCATATCCTCAAGTGCCTCACTTTGCTCCTTTGTCAAACTGATCATACATTATATTATTGTCAAAACGCCAGATATCCTCTGACGTGTGGATAATGCCCCGCTCGAGCTTAGGGTTGTGCGTAGCGTTCTGGCTGCCCACAATGCTGACATGCCAGTCGTCGTTGCTGATGAGCGCAACCTTGGCATGAAGAGAAGTGCAACGGTAGGCATCGGGGAACGATGCAATAAGATGAGCGAAAGGCTTAGGAGAAATAGAACGCACGCGGTTGTCGATGAGGAAGCGAACAGAAAGAATCGTGCCATCGTCGACATACCGACGAAGAGTGGAAATAGAGTCCTCTGCAATAGAGTAAGTCGAAAGGAACACATGAGCCGGGCCAGTCTGCTTAAGCACATAGAGCATAAGCTGCACCAGGTTAAAAGCGCCATTGCTGTAGAAGTGCTTGTCGATGCCCTGATTGATGGTGCCAAGTTGTGAGGTGCGTTCAAGCACGTCAGCAATGGCCTCGATGTCAGACTCAGAACGGTCGAGCACATTAACACGAGAGCGATGATCCGCATCAGGAACATCGCTCTTGCTTGGTGACTTGACAGAAGAAGGCTCCAGGATCATTGTCTCTCGGCAAGTTCGTATTCAACCTTAGAGCGCTCCGCCTTTAGGTTCTCGACCTGCTTGAGAAGCTTCACACGCTTAGGCGAATCAGGCATAGGATTCTCGACGTTCTGTTTCGAGTTCGACTGATATAGCAGCTGGTTCTCTTTGCGGGTAATCTGGTCGGTGAGCGATTTACGGCGAGTACGCAGTTTCTCTGTGTCCATCGATTTGTAGTCAACCGCATTATTAGCAGCAGGCTTCTTATCAGGTTTCATCACACTCGAAGCTATATTGTCGTAATCATCGCGAGAAGGCACAGAACCATCTCTATCGTACGCTTCCTTGAGTGGAGCAAGAGCGTCCATATACGATGTCAGCTGGTCCATCTGTTCGCCTATAGCCTTACGACGCGCCACCGACTCCTCGTCATTGTTCTCACCTATCTCGACACGCTGCCGTGCCAGTCGTGCTCTCTGCTTGTAAGCATCGGCGAAAGCCTTGACTACGAGTTGCATCACTTCGGGCATCTGCTCGAACGATGAAACTTCAGCCGACTTGGCCATTGCATCCTGTTCACTAATAGGTTGATGTTCGCCGTCACTATCGTTGAGAACATCCACGTCCGGAACATCTTCAAATCTCGGATCATTTGGATTGTAATAAAGTTGTATCACGTCACGCAGGCACGTCGTGAGTTTCTCCACCGTCCACGGCTGTTCGCCTTTGCGTACAAGCAGAGCATGAATATTGGGCTTGTAGCCCGACTTGCCAAGAACAAGAAGACCTGCAGCATAGTTTCGTTTGCCTATTGGCAGCGCAAGCCACTTCATAGCCTGCGAACGAGCATCAAAATAATCTTGTGAGAGTATCATATACATTAACATTTAAACAACTACAAAAATAGCGATAAAACGAGCTACCGTTAAGGACAATAAAAAACCTCCACGACAGCTGCCGTGGAGGAAAAACGAGACCAGAAACTATAATAATAAAAACGTTATGAAGAAATCTTACCACCTGTCGCAGCAGTAAGCAAGTTCTCGCAGTCACCCTCGTATGCGAGAGCACGAGGCGAAGTGAACTGGAACTTCAGCGTGGTCTGATTGCGTTCTGTAGGCGAAGCACCAGTAGTAGCGCCATCGCTGTCTGTAGCAAGAATTGCGCCACGACGCTTGTCGCCCATCAGATAGTTCAAGTCGTTATTGTCAGTCACGATGAAGAAGAGCTTTCTACCCTTGGCGGCATTCATCAAGCCGAGAATCTTCTTACGGATACGTGCAGCAACAATCGAGAGTTCCATCAGGAACGACTCACCACCAGTCTCACCCTGCATCTTGATCGAGAACGAACCGGTATTGTCGGTGAAGTGGAACTTGTATGCCTTGCAGCCGTTAGCCATCACTACATCGCCCTTGAGCGCACCAGCAGCATCAAGCGACAGAGCAGCCTCCGATGGTGCTGGAACGTCTGGCCATGTAGCCACCTCGTTATGATAGCCTACAATCAGAGCCGGAACGATACCACCCATGTTGTCTTGAGCATCACACTCAAGAGCGGGGTCAATATCCGACAGCTCATAGCATTTCTTATTTGCCATACATTATTATATTATAAGGTGAAACAATTAAACGTCAGCCGGATCTACGGGCTGATCGTTGCAGCAGAAAATCTCATTGCGGAAAGTTGTAAACTGAGTACCGAACACATACTTGCCGAGAGCCTTGAACTTATAGTCAGCCGGAACAGCACGAAGTGTACGCATGTCGCTTTGCTTATCCATGCCGTAAACGACGTTGCTCTGCAGCGTGAGCATAGCAAACGACGAATCGTCAGGCATACCAGGGCAGCGTACAATCTCGCACATGCCTCTTGTACCGTAGAGAGTCTGCTGACCGGTCTCGTCTGGCGACTGACCAGGCTGATGAGCGTTCGGATGCTCGTCAGCAAACCAGTCGTCGTACAAGTCGCCTATAGCGTAAGGGATGTAAAGCTTCGACTTCTGGTTGCGGAACAGTTCAGGCATGTGTCGCCACATCGAGAGCAGTTTCTCGCCTACATCGGCACGAGTAAACTTGCCGGTAGCCACAAGGTTGCCCTTGTCTGCCGAGATGCTTCCGTCAGCCTTACCGTTCTTGATATGAACGCCCAGACCGTCGAACGAATCCTTCAGCTCGGTCTTGGCACCGGTCTTGTCTTCCACCGCATTCCATACACATGGCAGCAGATCTTCAGAAGCCTGCTGCAGCAGTCGGTTTACAAGCCATATCTCGAACGGATGCTTGGCCACCTCAAGCGCACCACGTACCTCTGCAATATAAGTACGGCGGTAGCGCTCCGGCTCGTCGAGAATCTCGATAACACACGGATGCACAGTCAGAGTGCGGTTGCCGAACGAGCCGATGTTCTTCTGCTCCTTGAACACTCCGGTATATTTAGAAGACACCGACTTGAAGAACGCTTCAGTGAATGTGTATGAGTCTGTGACACCCACCATCGGAGTCATGTGTCGCAGCATAGCGTCGGCTGCCTGGTGGTCTATAGCAATAATCTGCTTGCTATGCGCCTTCACCGCGGTGTTGACGGCGGTGATGTCAATAGGATCGTTAAAATTCATATTATACCAATAGTTTTATTATTCGTTGTAGAAGTTGTTGATAGGGTCTTTGCGGATGTCAGCAAATTCGTCAACCGGACCCTCCGGCACAGCAGACTTTGGAGTCGCAGTAACAGGAATCTTGTCGAACACATCCTTGATTTTTGAAATCTTGGCATCGATACCCTCGGTATTCTTCACCTCCTCAGAGAACTTGTCGAGCTGGTCGGTCACCTGCTTTTCTATGTTGCCATGGTTCTCAACCTTGCCCTGAAGCTCAACGAGTCGGTCTTCGATTGTCTGAATCTGATTTGTAGTGAGCACGACCTTCGAGTCCTGCTCGTCAAGACCCTCCACCTTGAGGAGAGTGTTGACATTGATGAACTTTTTATTCATTGTCGTTGTTGGTGGTGTAATTTGATTAACAGTTGAATTGTCGCCCCAGGACAGACCTAACATCTCGCCGAGTTTCTGAAAGAACGAACGCTCGTCGGAAAGTCCGCCGTCCTCAGGAATAGGAATGGCGCAGTTACGGAAAGCACTAATCATTTCGTTTGCAGCTTTGGCAGGAGCTTTCTCGTTGATGATCTCGTCAATAAGGCCGTAATTCTGACACTCCTGGGCGGTGAGCCATGGATGCGCCTTCATCACAGCGAGCATGTCGTCTGTAGAGCGTTTGCCACGTGAGGCATACTTGCCGGCAATGATACGGTCTATGTTCTCCAGATGCTTGATGTCCTCAGCATTGGCCACACCCATCTGTTTGAGCTGGTCAGCATTCATGCTCTGCCAGTAGAACACTTCTTTTGACGAGCAATGCACATAAAGCATGCAGTCGTTATACATCTTTATATTCTTCGCACCGAAGAGCCAAGTCGCAGCCGAAGCGTTGAACGAGTCGTGTATGAGTGTCACATCGCCATGATCAGCGAAGGCGTGCGAAATCTGCACAGCAGCAGCCACGTCACCGCCAGGCGAAGCCAGACGAACTGTCACCGGTTTGCCCTTGTTCTCGCCCAGGAACTGGTTGACGCGCCAGACCTGATAGCCCGAAATCTCGCCATTTAAACGTAAAACATTATTTGCCATAAAATCTATAGATATATGAAGTGATACGGCAAATTTAGACAGAAAAAAGCCCCATGCCTTAGACTTGGCACGGGGCAATCAGATTGCAAAAGCGATTTATATATTAATCAAGTCATCCAAATCAACGACAACCGACGGTGCAGGCTGGCTGCCCTCAAACACAAACGACGAACCGTTGAGAGCCGTATATGCGTCGCCCGAAGTCTTCTCAGCGCTGAAGCTCAACGGCACCTCCGTCGAGCCAGAAAGATGCACAATACCGTTATGATCCTGCGACAGCACAAGCCATTCGCCACGCTCCAACCGTTCTATCATCGTCGAGTGCTCACGCCCGAGCTTCGGAATCACGCCTTCTATCGATATTTGCCAATAGTCGCCACCTTCGGCCGTCGACTTCTTCTCGTCAAACATGAACGAGCGGTCGGCATAAACGGGTATGACTACTACATTCTCACGTGTCTTCAGTTCCACTCTGTCCGTATCTGCCCTGTAGTCATGTCGTATGCGTAGCAGGTCAGAAGGAGGGAAGGCGTATATCTGCGCCAGCCCTCCTATGTTGTCAAACTCAAATTTAATCTCTTTCATACAGTTCTTTGCCTTGTTCGGTTATATGTCCGCTCTTGGACAACACTGCCCAACATTTTCGCTCCATTTTCTTGCAAATCTGCTCAAAATCGTCGTCACCGCTGATTTTAGCGTTGCGCTGCAACTCTTTGCGGATAGAGTCGGTATCCCAGTCATTCTCTGTTATACCCGTAGCTTTGCGAAAACGTTTTATGCGGTCGGCCATGCTCATTCCAGTGACTGATAGCATTGCGCAGTATGTGTGTAACACCTGCTTCACGTCACGCTCCAGCCGAGTGTTGAAGTGCAGGGCCTCCGTCGGCGACAGCATCCAGCCGTAGCGCTGAAAGGTGTCCATGCTGATTTCTATGGCCACCTGTGCGGTATATCTGCCTTTGATGCTTTGGTCTCGACGAGATTCGCCACGTATGAGCCTACGGCGGAAATCTTCGGCGAGCTCGCGGTTAGCCGACAAATTTACCAATTCCGACCAATTCTCATCGGGACGATTGTAGTTGGCAAGCAGCCAACGTTTAGTGTAGCCCTTGCAGGGCAACCAGACCGCCATACGGTCCTGCTTCTTTGAATGTTTTGTCATATAATTGTGATTTTTAATTGTCCATTTAAGATATGAGTGCTAACAGGTGAACACGAATTTTTAATTTTTATTTTTGGGAAGGTGTATTTTTGCGACCAACCGACCAACCGTCCAACCAACACTACATACATATTGATTATCAACAAGTTACACGTTGGTTGGTATCATAAACCACCCAACCAACCCGACCAACCGCCGAAATTTAGCCATTCTGCTGCGCACAGGAATAGACTCGACAGGCTGCGAGTTGGAAACCTCCGACCAACCGAAACCAACCAACCGACCAACCTGTCCAACCGAAACCAACCACTTCAGCCAACCACTTATTATTACTTAACTTACTTATTATTAACTACTTACATAAATATATCAGTTTTGAAAAGTTTCCGTTGGTTGGACGGTTGGTCGGTTGGTCGCATTTTTCGTGCTCCGAGAATTTCAAATTTCGTTTTATCAACCCCCTCTTTTCAATTGGGGGTGGTCGGGGGAAACGAACGACGGACAAGTACCTCACGGCACCTGCCCGTCTGACGCAATTTACAATCTGACATTGTTCTGAATATTCTGATTACCGAGCCCTCCCTTGCGAGGAATATGCACCGCCACTCACTAAAACGGGCGGGCATCCTCTTCTTGTGCTGTGATGGTGGCGCGTTCGAAGTCTATGCCCATGAATTGCTGCAGAACGTTATAGTCAAGCACAATTGCCGATGTCTGTTTCGACTTCTTCTGTATCTTTATTATCATAGTATCATCTGGCGCCATTGTGGCCATAGTTTCCGGATTCACGGTGTTTGGCGGCGTGCGCATAGTGCGCACCTCCTCTTGCCATATGAATTTCTTGTTGCTCACATCGCCTATATATGCCGGATGCGACTTGAGGTTCACCACAAGAGTGGTCAGCGTCAGCGGGCGCTCACCGCCCTGCATTGCCGCCAGGTAGTGCTTGTGCACATTGCTCAGGTTCATGTACATCACCTTCTGTCCCTCGGCTATAGGCTTGACAATACCGCCCTTCAGCGTCACCTTGTCCGGCTCGTCAACGGTGAAGTCGCGGCCTATCTTCAGTGTGCCCTTATCGATGAGGAAGTCGAGTGTGTTGAAGAATGTGGCGAGCTTGTCGCTCTTGGCCAGCATCTCACACTGGTGGCGCACCTTCTTCACTGCCAGCTCAAAGAAATCCTCATAGCCGAATGGCAGCTGCAGCCACGGAGCGTCATTGATAAGCAGCCGGCATGTGGCGAGAAACATCGACACCGTTCCTATTATACGGCTCTGGTCACCGCTACGGCCCGACATGCCTGCAAGCGCATCCTGCAGCTCCTTGCGGGCCTGCTCCATATATGGCACAAAATGCGTACGGAACAGCGGACGCAGCTTCTGCACCTCTACAAGCAGATAGCTCAGTCCCTCCTTCTCGTATCCCTTCAGTTCCTTGAAAATGCGCTGCGCCTCTTGGTCGCCCGAGAAGTTGTGCGCAGGAACCTCACACAGCACCACGCGGTTCGACAAGGCGTTGTCGTCTCTCTGCGGAGCCTCTTGGCCAAGCAGAATTATCGAGGCGTTCACCTTCGATGTCTCGATGTCGTTGCCCGTTGCCGAGCGGCGTTTCTGCTTGCCGTCTCCGTCGTACGTCACAGCCTTAAGGCCTTGGAACTTCTGGTCGCTTATCTCCTCGTCGTTGTATTCCTCGAAAATACACGGCACATCTCTGAACCTTTCGAGGATCGAGAAGAATGCAGCGTCCGAAATCTGGTTAAGGTTCGACGATGGAGCCGACGGCACCTCATACAGAGCACGGATACTCTGAGCTATCTGCGACTTGCCTGACGATGTCTGACCAATGAAGAATATCGCCGTGAAGTTGCCGATGACCGGATAGAGGTCAGAACGGAACCCGCACAATATAGAGTAAATAATGGCCCACTTGCCGTTATCCTCGATGCGGTACACCCGGTTCATCAGGTCGGCCCACTGTGCAAACGTGATGCGTCTCGACTCCGGCACATCGATGTAGCGCAGATGTCTGTCCTGCTCGAATATGTCAGAGTCGGAGCGGTCGTAGGCGTATATCTCCGAGTAGGCGGGCGAGTAGAACAAGTCGCCGCCATGCTCTACCAGTCCGAGGTTGTCCACCTTCCTTATTTCAAAATCCCCCTTTTCGTTTCTATGGAATATAGCGTTCGACCAAGCAAAGAAGTCCTCCTTCTGCTGTCCGAACGTGCGCAGCTGGAAGCACGTCTTGAACTGGTGCGACATCCACGTCCAAATCTTGTCATAGTGCTTGATGTTGCCGTTCTCGAAGTTGTATGCGCCCTCATTCACCAGGGCAGCACGGAACGTAGCCATATTTGCGAATACTGACGACTTCCACTCCACATACTTCGCTTTGCGTATCTCCGGAGCCATCGAGGTAATCTTCACAATACGCTTGTTCAGCTCCGGATCCTTGTCGTACACATGCAGCAGCGGTGTCAGGAAGAAGTCGCACACACGGCCATATCCGCCCGAGTCGTTCTTGAACATATAACACACCGGCTCGTTCTTGCTCTTCGACAGCAGCGGATAGAAGCCGTATCTTGACAGCATACGCTTGTACTCGTCGTTCTCTTCGACATAGTCCGGAAGTGTATTGCCGTCCACATCAGCCACATCGTCGAGGTTTTCGCGTTCCGCCTCCACCTTGTTCTTCGACCTCTTGCGCGTTATGTAAGGCTTCACAATGTCCTTCAGAGCCTTCTCCGACGGCATTGAAAGCATCTGCGCCCAAGCCTTCATCGATCGTGTGCGCGTCACCTCCGTAGTCTCTGCTATCATCTCAGCAATGCGGTCGAGGTAAATGTCCATTACTGTGGTAGTCGGTGTTTCATTGTGTATTTTCAGCCCATAAATGTTCACATACCACTGTATGAAGCTTATCGTCTCTACTTCTGTCACCACGTCGATGTTGAATCCGGCACGAAACAGCGCCTTGAGCATCTGCATCTCGTCACACTCCTGCTTGTAGTCGAAGTCTTCATCAGGCGAACATATCACCACTGAGTTGTCGAGCTGCCTCAGTTCCTGCACCTGGCTGTCCTGCGGACAACCTCTGAAGTACACCACCGGGCGCTCGCCTACCCCCTCCTCAAACTCACGCCACGACGAAGTCAGCCTTATTTTGTCATGTTCTTTGTCGTATATCTCCTTGGCCTCGCATATGCCTGCAAATCCGCTCGACGGTTCCTCGTGCTGCTTCACGCCCGACATTGCCTGCCTTAGTTTCGGCATAAGCTTGTCAGCCGACGACTCCACGAGTTTGGCAAGCGTCTTCATATAGTCATTGCGTATGGTGGCTTCTCTCACATGCGCCACGGCTTCAAGTATGGTCTTCAGACCAGCCTCACGCCCGGGTTCGTCAGCAGCCTGCCTATACAGCTTTTCGTAAAGATAGGCGACGAACCCCATCTCTATAGGCTTCAGTTTCTCGCGCACCTGCCCGGTGTTGGCACGGGCGAAGTCGTCAGGATCCTGCCCCTCGGGCAACATCACGCACCTCACGTTCATGCCGGCATCGAGCAGCACCGGAATCTGTGTCACGGCAGCATGAATGCCGGCCTTGTCATCGTCATATACCAGTGTCACGTTCTCACACAGCAGTCTGAGGCGCTTCACCTGCACGCCATCCAGAGCCGAACCGCTTTTGCATATCACGTTGCGGATACCGTTCTGTGCCATCGAGATTACGTCAAACTGCCCCTCTACGAGAAACACCTTGTTATATTTCGCAATCTCCGACCGTGCCTGATATAGGCCGAAAAACTCCGCTCCCTTCTTGAATACGATGCTATCGGGCGAATTCAGATATTTAGCTTTTGCCGAACCCGTAAGGTCGCGTGCCGTGAATCCTATCACACGCCCGTAGCGGTTGAGGAACGGGAACGTGACGCGGTGGCGGAAGTAGTCCATCTGTTCCCCGTTGTCACGCAAGTACACCAGCCCTGCCTTCCGCATTATTTCCGGTTTGTACAGCTTCGACATATCGTCAAGCATCTGCCGGTAGCTGCCCGAAGCACCCACACGGAATTCCCGTCGCGCCCAGTCGTTCATGCCCCTCGATGCAATGTATTTGTCCGCCTCGGTTCCGATGTGCTCCTGCATCCACTTCTGTGCTGCCTCCAGTACAATCATCACCTCTTCACGCTCATGTTCTCGTGCCTGCTCCTCTGGAGTCTTCTCCTCTACCTTTATGTCTACTTTGTATTTTTTAGCGAGCATCATAGCAGCTTCAGGATAGCTGATGCCCTCATTCTTGTGCACAAACCATATTACGTTACCGTGTTCGCCACAGCCGAAGCATTTGAAGATGCGCTTCGCCGGCGACACGCACATCGATGCCGTCTTCTCGTCGTGGAAGGGGCAACAGCCGAAGTAGTTCGACCCGCTCTTGCGCAGGTTCACCGATTCGCCTATCACCTCCACGATGTTTGCAGCGTCAAGTATCTTGTTTATGTCAGTATCAGAAATTCTCATGTCAGATATATGTATTATAGCGTCAGTTGTCTTTGAAGAGGTCGAGTTGACGGTTGAACATGAACTTCATCAGCTCGTCACGCGTAAATTTCAGATGTCTGGCCACAGCCTCCATCTCCTTGTCGGTAGCCTGGCGATAACCCTGCCACACCTGCTGAAAACGCATTTGGTTGATGCCAACAGAATGGTAGAACTCGCGTGTAGGATGGAAGTATGCGGTGTTTATCTTCACACCTATCAACTCGCGCAGCAGATTGCGTTTCACTTGTTGCCGTCGTGCAATACCGTGGCGCAGCATATACAGCTGCACCGACAGTTCCGAGCGTGCCAGCTTGGCCGCCATGTCCTTTATGGACGTTGTCGTGGCATTAGCGCGTATATACTCCACCTCCTTGGCGGTCCAGCGTCTTTTCGTGTCAGTCTTGCTCATCGATGATAGAATTTAGCAACATGTATTTCTCAAGTGTCATCCAGTGCCGGTGAGTGGCAAGCAGATACTGCCGCATCTTTCGCTTCAAGCAGTCAGTCGCCTTGCCGAGATTTGTATACGCCGATTTCATTAGTGCCGAGTCCACAGCATGCACTATCTTACGCATGTCAGCGCCCTTGTCGTCAACCTTCAGTATGCTCAGTTCGTCATCAACCTCATACTCCAGCACACCATCCGTTCCTCTGTCCTTGAGAAACTTGTCGAGAGTATCCACAAAACCGAACTTCAAAGCCGGGAATGGACACGACACATAAGTTACAGTCTTGTCACCCTCATTCTTACGAGACACCACTACACTAAAGTCGAAATGCGTCATCATCACGCCTATATATTCCTCTTGTTTGCCAAATATATGCTCCATATCCCTATGTTTTTCCACTTGTCTATTACTGTTTTATACTCCATATCTTTCGTTTTTCCACCCCGTATCTTTCGAAGATATTATCGATTTCTTCTTTCAGAAATGCGGGAATATTTGGGTAATCGTTACGCTTTTTATAGAATTCAGCATCGTATTTAACACCCATAACTTTCTTAATTTCTGCCTTTACCGCAGGTAAGTCCGAAAATTTTAGCTGCTCAAAGCCAGGCTTGCAAGAATAGTGAACTTTTCTTATTGCCATGTTAAATATTTTGATTATATTAGTAAAATAAATTATATATATTGAGTACAAAGTTAATATATATCTTTCGTAGATAAAAGATAGTTATGAATAATACTTCGCAAATAAACAATAATTAACAATATGGCAGAAAAATCAGAGTATCAGCTTCGGTTAAGCGTCGTTGCAAAGGAGCTATCAATCGTTGACAGACAGTTCAGTCTCAGCTGTGGGCTTAATGATAACTTTTTATCCACTGGACAAAAAGACATCACCACCAGACAGCTCGTTCCAATCTTAAGGAAATACCCACAAGTCAACCCCTACTATGTTTTGTTGGGTGAAGGCACACCGCTCATCGACGAGAAGTTTGTCAATGAGGGAATGATTGGCCGCTACCTACTGCAGAGCTACTCAGAGCTTCAGATAGAGGTGCGTCAGTTAATCCAGGAGAACACCATCCTCAAGGCAAAACTCGAACGTTTGACGGCCCCCGACGGCGAGAAAAAGAAGCGCCTTCCAAAGCGCAAACGTATTGAAAAGCCTGAAAACAAGCAGGATAAGGCAACGGCCAGCACCGACGAGGTTTAGATTATGATAAATAGAAATCGGTGAATTAACGGCGAAATCATAAGATTTTATTGAATAATTAAAAATCGAGGACCCCGATAAACAAAGGATTTTAGGGAAATACGGCCAAAAGGTCACACTCCAGTCATCCCGAC
>ERZ1026858.839-NODE-839-length-16278-cov-4.908402_pt1 | contig 16278 bp, 12 predicted proteins | sample MGYA00380159_ERZ1026858 | MGnify/ENA primary metagenome ERZ1026858 (study PRJEB33269, sample SAMEA4719795) | human gut metagenome | biome: human-associated habitat; feature: organic feature; material: feces | place: Cameroon | collected 2013-10 ...
TGCTCCTCTCGCGCTCCATTATGCCCGAGGCGGCGCCCGCCACACACAACAAGCGTGGGCGATTAAGTCGACCTTAAGCATCCTTGCGCCCGTTCGAGCACGAATGCGGGCCATGCGCGCTCGCAACGATCGTCGTCGCCGGCAAACGATATACTCTAGTGCCAGAAGAGACCATCCCGTCGAAAGCGAAATCTGTGAAGTCCCTCACCTCTTTTGCAAAATGCTCCGCCCAGCTTGCCGCTGGCTTTGCCTGCGCCATCGCCCTTGTTGCCGGCGCGCCCGCTGTTGCCGGCGCCCAAGTGCTCACGACCGACGACGTCTGCGGCAAGACCGCCGATGCTCGTGGCATCACGGTCGAAAACCTGCCCGATATCGAGGCAACGAATGCCCTTGTTATGGGCAAGGACGGCACCGTCTACTATGGACGCGGCGCCGATGAGCAGGTAAAAATTGCCTCGATCACCAAGGTCATGACCGCAATCCTGACCGTCGAAAACTGCAAGATGGACGAGAAGGTCACGGTGAGCAACGCTGCCGCCACCGTAGGCAACTCGACTGCCGGCCTGCTCGAAGGCGACGAGCTCACCGTGGAGCAGGCACTACGCGGCCTGATGATCCCCTCGGGCAACGACGCCGCCATCGTGCTTGCCGAATACGTGGGCAAAAAGATCGACCCCAAGACCAAAGATGCCGAGGCAACCTTTGTGAAGGCCATGAACGAGCGCGCCAAAAAGCTCGGCTGCACCGGCACGGTCTTTGAGAACCCACACGGTCTGGACTTTGATGAGTGGGCCGGCGACATGCACTCAACAGCACATGACGTGGCACTGATGATGCAGGAGGCCATGAAAAACGATACGATTCGCGAAGTCGTCGCGAGCGAGGATTCTTGGATTGAGGTCACGGGCGCCGATGACTCAGACCATTCGCATTCCATGGACACGCACAACGTTTTGCTCGGTCAGGACGGAAACATTGGTGGCAAGACCGGCACCACCGACGACGCGGGCTATTGCTTTACGAGCGCCTACAACCGCGACGGCGACGAGATCTACACCGTAATTTTGAACTCCACCACCACCGACCAGCGCTTTACCGATACCGCCACCCTTGCCAACTGGTACTACGGCCACAAGGTCACGGTCGCAATCGCCAACACGCAGGAGAAGACCGCCAACGGTAACCCGCTCATGGCACGCATTAGCCAGACAGATTGGACGGACAAGACGATCGACGCCACGCTCGCCGACCCTGCCGCACAGGCAACGGTGTTCTCACTCGCCGGCGAAGTGACCGAAAAGGTTAGCTACGATGACCTTTCGGGCACGGTGCATGTTGGCGATAAGGTGGGCAGCGTTACGCTTAAGCAGGACGGCACCAAGATTGCCGTTATGGACCTGGTCGCCGACGAGGAAGGAACGGGGCCCAATCCCATCGAGTGGCTGCTCGTGAAGCTCGACCGCCTGGGCCGCCGCATCGACAACCGACCGCTCACAGCCGAGAGCGAGACCGTAGCCAAGGCTCCTGAGGTGTAGGGCTGCGGCAACATCGATATGAACTTAAAGAGGCATCCCAATCGGATGCCTCTTTTTTGAGGGTTCGAGCGGGCGAGCGAGTGCAAGAAGCACCGAGTCTGCATATCTCGAGGCGCCAGCTCATATACAATGTAGGTGCCGACTTGGGTGGAACAAAGCTGGGTCCCCGAATGGGGGTAGGCCTTACGGCTTAGAATTCCCTTGCTCCTGGGGTCGGCCCATATCTAAACCTCGGACCTGAGCCTGTCGATGACACCGCTCGGGTCTTCTTTTATCTTGCTCCAAATCAAATCGACCGCCTGCTGCGAGTAGATGTAGCTCGGGTTCTCTCCCTCCATCGCCGAGTCATAGGAATACCGCTCGTCACCCTTCATCGAGTAGTAGGACGTGAACAGCCCGAGCATGTACATATTGAACGGCTGGCCTCTCTTCGTCCTGGTCGTCGTGTCCTCACCCGCCTGCAACAAGGTGATCCCCTCGCGTCTGACACGGGCGCAGATCTCCTTGACGACAGACCCTGGACGATAGGGATACTTATTCTTCACCTCAACAAGGCTCTTGACCATCGCAACCGGGGCATCGCCGTCCTTGCAGATGCGAACGGTCAAGTCCGCATCCTTGCGCTTGGTCACGCGCAGTTCCGTGACGTAGGTGCAGGCGAACCGTCTGTTCTCGAGCTCGTCCTCGGTAGTCCTGATGCCCTCCATCCTCTCAAGCATCCGATCGAGGACCTGGGAGTCGTATCTGCCGCGGCACTCGTCCTCGTCGACGCCGCCCCTCCTGACCGAAAGCATCAGGTAGTTCTCGGGGATCCGGTCGCTTACCTCAACGCCCAGGAGCCTGCTCATTTGCTCGTCGTAATTCTCCACGCTCGCCTGCAGCAACGGGGCGTAGAACGCTTCATACTCGGGGACGATGAAATGCGTGCTCGTGTTCCGGACCTCTATGACCTTCTCCATATTGCGGCGCAGCGGGTCACTGTTGTTCGTGAACACGCGGCGCAGGCAGTCCTCGAGCGACAGGGTCCTGTCGCTCTTCGGGTAATAGATTGCCTGGGCTCCGTCTCTCTTGATCAGATACGCCTTAAGCATCAGCTCCCATGCGTTGCAGAGGAAGAACGCGCAGCCCTCAACGTGATACTTGATGGTAGGTCTGTTGTACAGCTCGACCGCGAGAAGAAACGCCTCCTGCGACTTATCAACGAGTCGGTCGAATGTCTTTTCCTCTATTCCGCCCATACCCCTACTCCATCTCCTCGGCTGGCTGGAACCAGACCACAATACCTAGTAGATTCTCTCGACCTCCAGTGTAAAGGCACGCAGACGGGAAGCGTGTACAAAAGCGGGAACCTCGACCCGGTGAGAGACCTCGTCGTTGGTCATCGCGTCCGCGCACACTCGGCCGACGGTCAGCAGCAGCACGGTGCCCATGCTCCTTGGCGGCAAGGCTATACTCATCGGATATAATCTCGTCTCTCGGAATCTGCAACGCCTCGTACATGCGCTTGATGGCGTTTTTTCTTGGCACCGATCCGTTTCTCTAGCTATTCACCGAAGTCTGGCATGACGTACCAGGCCCTCGCAAAAGTGAACGGCGTTTCGCCCGCAGGTTACAAACGCGTTCGCGCTTGCTTAACGCCCGTGCCCCCTCGGGTTCGAATCCCCAACTAACGTTCTTCGCACAAAAAAGGACCCCTTTCGGAGTCCTTCTTTCAAGTCATACTGGCGGAGAGCTGGGGATTCGAACCCCAGATGCCCTTTTGGGGCATACTCGCTTAGCAGGCGAGCACCTTCGGCCTCTCGGTCAGCTCTCCGTAACAGCCGTTCTATAGTAACCAAACAGCCAAGGATGGGCAAGAGGGAATTTGAAACTCATATCTGTCCGTCACTAATCCCGCTAGCCAACACCATCGAAGAGCCGATTAGGCCGACATTACTCAATCTTGGTCCAAACGAAGCTTTCAAGAATATTGCTGTTCTCCCTCGATGCCTGATACTTAGTATTGACGATTCCATCGTATGCATTGTGAGCTTTTTAGTTCTGAGTAGGGACGGTCTCCTTATTTGATTCTCCCCGGCCTTCGACCACCGAATCGATCTTCTGTTCAAGCGCTGGAAGCAACCATCGCGGCGAGGATGATGGCGAACGTCGAGGCCATCGCACGACCGATTTGGCGGCGCCCCGTCAAGAACGAAGCGGCAGACGAGCGCTGCGGAGCCACCTGGGCTTCGAGCGGATATTGCACATTCTGCTGAAGATAGACGACGTTTTGAGGCTGAGCGGGATACGGCTCATATCCCGCATTTGCTGCCGTGCCTGCGACGCGGCAGCCGCAGCTACCGCAGAAGCAAGCACCCTCTTCGATTTTGGAACCGCAGTTTGTGCAAAACATCGCTTCTCCCGTTGATCCGCATCTGCCGGCGCATCGCATCAGGAACACCTGTCACAATGAGCCATTCCATCATAAGGTGCCGTCAAGCATCTCTCGACGGCACCTTGATTAATTTGAGCCTATCGGAGCCCGTTGATGGCGTCGACAATCTGTGCCTGACCGTACGCCATGCGGTCGGCAGCATTCTCGGTATGGATGCGCACGTTGGTGTCGTACTTGCGAGCGCTCAGCAGCCTGTTGATGTTATCGGCAATCATATCGGCCTTGTCGCGCTCAAAAACTACCAACGGAATGATAACGAGCTCGCCCGAGTCCATTGAAATCGCCACGTACGAGACCAATGCGTTGAGCACCATGAGCACACCGAACGCCATGATTGCCAGAGCGAGTAAGATGCTGTCCGGATCTCCCAAGCTGCACAGGCCTACCAGCGCAACCACCGCACCAATCAGCAGGTTCTTGATGTCAACCTTAAAGTCGCTCACCGTTGACGTGATATGCGCAACATCGAGCGTGCGCTTACGGCGCCCGAGCGGAATAACACCAAGGATCGTATTGGGCACCTGCGCGATCACGTTGTCGTTGGTGAACTCGATGCTCCCCTTAAGATAAAACGTGATGTACGAGGTGATGAACTCGATAGCTCCAATGCCGGTGCTCTGGGGAGCATAAAAGGTGTGGCGGCTGTTGGCAGCCACGTCCTCCGGCGTTGCTTCGGCCGCAACCGTAGGAGTGCCGCACACGCCGCAGAACTTGGCGCCTTCGTTGATCTGCGATCCACACTGCTTGCAATACATGATGGGGTCCTTTCTGCTGTCCCTCTTCCTGACGCCACATAAGATACGATTTGCAGTAACCCAATTACAGTGATTTTGACCGGGTAATTATTTGATATACTACCTATAGTAAAAGCACCAGGTAGGAGCGCTATGTTCAATCTTTCGCAAACTAAGACGGCGCAAGGATTTATCCCCTTTAAGGACGTCAAAACCGTTGAGCCCCACGACGGGCAAACTGCCAGCGACACGCTCTTGCTCTTTGATTTATACCGACCCATCGAGCTCAGCGAGCTTAACCACAGCGCTGCGCCCAAGCACAACGAGCGCCATGCAGACCTGATCAGGCTCGCTTCATGCGTCGAGCCCACTGGCAACCCCGAATCCCCCATTCGCGTAGATGTGGGCAACATTGTTGATTTTGCACGTCAAACAGGCCCTCTTTTCGGTGTCAGCGAAACGGAGATCGTGCGTGATTGGGCATACGCCGCCGTATCGGCACTTGTTGCGGTTCGCATTCAGGAATTTCTCAACGGCAACTGCAATATCGCAAAAGTACGTGCCATCAGGCAGATTGATAAGGTCGTCATCTCAAGCGAGGCAGACGGATCATCCTTCATCATGTACTCGATTTATCTGGGCATAAGCGGCGGCTACGCCGCATGTTTTAAAAGCCTGCCGATCATCCGCCGAATCGAATCGAGCGATGGCTATTTCTACGCATTCGTTTCCGCCACCGGGGACACTGTCGGAGCCACTATTGAGTTTCGCGTGTTTTCCTTTGATCACGAGCTTACGTTGGAAGACTTCGAGACCCTTAAGCTGCTGCTCGCCCTGAGCGACGACGACTCGCGCGCCGCGCTGCAGCATCTTAAGCTTGCTCCCAGCGAGCAGAGCTATTACGACATCGCCCCTGACGCGAGCATCGTTCCGCTGAGCAGCCTTCTCAACGACACCGACAAGGGCGCACTCACCGCACTTGTCCAGGCGCTTGTGATTGCACACCTCTCGGGCGCGCATGTCGATGTGTTCCAGGGCAGCGAGTCCACGGGTTTTCTTTCCTTTGACAGCTACCTCTCATGGCTGTGGTTCGATTTCTCGCGCAAGCTCAGCACTGTACGCATCGGCTACTGCGAGCAATGCGGTCGTGCTTTTTCGCTCGCCGGGCACCGCGGCATGGAACGCAAATACTGCAGCGAAAAATGCAAGACCGACGCCAAAAACGAAAAAACCCGCCAAGAAACGCTCGAGATACGCCGTCGTTTCTCCACGGGCCAATCGGTAAACGAGATCGCCGAGGCAATTCAGCGCCGCCCCGACTATGTACGTAGGCAACTAAGCAAATGGACTCAACTCAAGCACGATTTGGAAGACAATCTTGCCGAGTATGGATTCAGCGGATCCGGCTTACTCAAGCGGTGCGGCTCCGAGGGCCTCAACCTGGACCAGCTTCTCAACAGCAAGCGAAAAGCTGAGCTCAAGAGGATTGTTAGCGGGAGATAGGCAGGGCAGACATAGCCGTTGTCAAAGTAACGGCGGCGAAGTTTAACAACTTTAGCAAACTTTAACAAGTTTAACAGCTGGTCTTACAAAGGCTCAACTTGGCGGCCGTGAAGCGGAATTGGAGAATCTCGCTTTCTCGTCTTCGCCAAAATAAACACCTCATACCGAAATTAGCGACATAGCCGCCATCTTTGTGGGGCAATAGGAATATCATTTTGCCGTCTTTGTTCCATATCACGTAAGGACATATTCATGTACTGCAATCACTGCGGTGCCAACAATCCAGATGGAGCCACCTTCTGCAATGCGTGTGGCAAGCCCATTTCCGCCACCGGCACTTTGCATATCGAAAAGTCAGTCACCAAGCACAACCTCGCTGAGCTGGAGACACGATCTCAGTGGTGCGATTTCTTGAGCAGATTTCGCAACCACGTCCTCCAAGTTAACGATTGTTATGATCAAATAGAGCGCATCTGCGCCAAGATTGCCATCTATCAAGCCGAAAAAACCGAGTTGAGAGACGCCCTTGCAAACGATACAGCTTTTCGCAAGTCAAAAAAGGTCCTGATTGGCTTCCTCATTTTTGTATCTTTAGAAATCATCCCCTCCATCTTAAGATTCGGCCCTGGCTATCAAGACGGCCCAGCGGACGATTTAAAAGCCGGTGCAGTCATCCTGGCCATCCCGCTCCTCGTTTTTTTGCTGCTATTCAATCGCCGAAAGCACTGGCAGCGTGAGATTAAACTCCGCGACGAGAATACTGATCTTCAGGTGAAAAAGGCAATCAAAGAGAAATTGAAACTCCAAATCAATTTCGAAAAATTCAACGAAAATAAAGTCAACGGTGTTTACATCATCGGTTTCGACTACTCAAGCCCTTGGATGCTCAAGGCACTCGAGGATGTTATCCGCGACGGGAAGGCCGACAACCCCAAAGAGGCAATCGCCTGCTACGAAGCCGAGCGGGAGAGGCGGAGAAGCCAGCAGGACCGAGAGCGCAACGCGCTTTTCCAGCAGACACTGCTCGACCACATGGACGAACTCCACGACCAGATGAACCTCCTCAACTCCTTGGCATCGGCGAACTTCGTCCTGAACGGAGCCAGGCTCTAACGGTAGAAGACAATTCGCCTCGGCAAGATGAAGCCCGGATGCGCAATTAACGCGCATCCGGGCTTCTTGCTTTTGAGTTCCTCCATGTCGCAGCAGCTAGATCAGAAACTCTCTCTATGCCCAACTGACCAAATACACATCTACGCTTTATCAAGCTTTGAAAGCGTGTCAGCAGTCCTTTGCTGAACATCTTGCAAGGACAAATAGGTCGAATCCTGATGCTCGTTTCTCGTAGTACTGAAATCCAGCAATGCATAGGTTACGTATTGGTCATAACTCTTCAGGGCGTCCATATACTCCTCCTCGGATACAGGCTTTCCTTGTACTAGACAGAAGGATTCGTATGCACCCGATGAGTAACTACTGGCAAATTCGATTGAAATGTCGTCCTCAAAAGAGTCGCCTTCCTTGCCATGCATCGTCGTAATTGAAGCGGAGAGGATATCGCTTTTCTCACACATGGCCTTCATCTGATCGCTCATCGTAAACATATCGCTCTCGATAAAAACCTTGTTGGACTTCTTCGTAAGCGTGAGAAACTCACCGCCGCCGTTGCTGAAATCAACCCAATGCTGCTCATATACGCGTTTCAGGCCACCGTCGACGTAAGACCAGACCTCAACTTCGTACGGCTTGGTCGAATCTGTACCGGCCCAGTCCATCTGAGACGCACCCTCATCCAGATCGCACGTTATTGTTAGTAGTTCGTCATTCCCATCATTGTCGAAATCAACCAAATCCGCCACGCAAAAACCCGTCAGCGCATATCCGTATGTCTCAACAACGCGTGCCTCCCCATATTTATTGAGATATTCGCGGCACTTTTGGTCGTACGCACGAAATGCAGCAACCTGGCTGGAGTCTACATCTTCCCCGTCCGCATTATCCTTCTTAGCATCTGCAGCAGGCTTCTTTGCGGGAGCCTGAACAGTGATTTCAGTTTCAGCCTCAGATTTATGGCTACCGCCCACAAGCTTTACTGGGATCGAGTACTCAACCTTTGTCCGCTTATTGGTCACTTTGAGTGTGTATGATCCCTCTTTGGCGTCCTTAAACTTCCCCATCGAAAAGCCCGATTCACCGGTTACTCTAACTTTCGAAGAGCGGCCACTCTCATCAATGAGCTCCGCCACAAAAGATGTAATTTTATTACCATCTGAATCTGTCGGAATTACCTTGGTATCAAGGGCACAAATCACCGATTCCTTTTGGCCGAAAGTAGCGGAATTGCCACCAAAATCGCTAAAGAAAAGCTGCCAGGACACTAGCCCGATCACGATAAGCCCAACGACGATTCCAAGGACATAGAGCACCTTGGGCTCTTTCCGCTGAGGAGCTGTAGCTTGAGCTGATGCATTTGCCGTAGTCGATGTCTGCACGGATTCACTCACTTGCAGGGTGTTGTCGGGCACATGCTCATCCGTTCCGAATTCAGGCTCCATCCCGACAGCTTCGTCAACAGCATCAGTCACCATAGCGCCATCGGCGAGTGTTTCACCAGAAAGCTCGGATGGAGAGCCGTCCGCTCTCGTCTTTTCACGAGCTTCGTCCAGCACCTGAGCCGCGCCCTCTAACGAAGCACCACACTCAGTGCAAAACTTTAAATTGTCGGCGAGCTTAGCGCCGCATTTTGGACAGAACATATCTATTCACCTTTTTTCACGACGACAGTGCTACCTTCTTGCACGGTTGCTCCAGAAGAAAGGGCACCAACGAGAGAGTTGTCTTCCCATGCGCAGACAACCACATCAACATGACCAGCCACATAGGATCCAAGTTCATAATCTTGCGAATGGTAGATGAGCCCCTCATCCGTTACATACAGAAACGAAGATCCCGGCATTCCATATTCACACTCCCACGATGTCACGCTGCCATAGTCTTTACTCCAATATGGATTATCATGAACATACGGTGCCATCGCGTTGGCGATATCGGTTGAAATGGATTCCGGCGTCTTTTCAAACAGCGTTAGGGGATTTACCGTCTCGCCTGTTCTTAAGTCGAATACGACTCCGGTCACCGTAGTCCATCCATGCGGTCCCCAGTTTGTATCGTAGCGTTCATCACGAATGCAGAAGTACCGGTCGCTCAGATACGTTGCTGTTATTTGTCGGTCAACACATGGCCCACTGCCATCGACGAATCCGCCCCCGCCATCCGACCCATCTGCGGCAGGCAGACTTGTCTTGTCAGCGTCAGCTTGCATACTACTCTTGATTTGATCATTTATTGCGTCAATAACGTCGTCTTTCACGCTTGATTCCAGCTGGGGATAAGCCCACTCACGGCTTTCTCGCTCACCAGGGTTCATTATTGCGTCAACTGGCACGGAGACAGTTATGCTTTCGTTTCGGACGGTCACACTTACCTCCGACTTTTCCCTCCCGCCATTTGTCCGTACGGCATCGCGCTCCTGCTCCTGCTGGACGGGCTGCTGGATACGGGGCTCGACAACATTCTTGTAAAGCATGAATGCAGCGTAGGCGATACCTGCAGCCGCAATGAAGCTTGCGATGATGAGCGCAAACGTCGGCACCAAGCGATTGCCGATCTGACGCTTTTCAACGAAGAAGTCGAGCATGCTCGAACGCTTGGGTTGCTGGGGCGCCGAAGCCGGAGAGCCAAATCTCGCCGGATTCGCAGGGTATGCGAGATTATAAGCTTCAGCTTGGTTCACCTGCGCAGACGCATCAACGCCACCTTGATGTAACGCGTCAAGCGAAGCACCGCAACCGGTGCAGTATCGCGCGTTGTCCCCTACTTTTGTTCCACATACCGGGCAGAACATCTACGCTCCTCCTTCATCGCGGTGGTCCCGCAAATAGCCGCAGGGCCACCGTCCGTCTCAAATGAATCGCTCTAGTTGTCCTTGGTCAGCGTATAGGTATCGTAATAGTACGAGCTATCAAAAATGCTGCCTGGCAGATAAGATGTTTTGATCTTCGCTACGGCATCATCGCCAAAGCTCAGCGAAAACGTCACTTTGCCGTTTGCGTCTTGGGGGCACTCATAGTCATCCGAAGGATACGACCACGAGGAATTAAACGTGAACACCATGTTGAACGGAACATCGGTAAGCACGGTATCGCCGGCATCGGAATCCTCCGCGTTATCGGGCGTCTTGTGATTATGCGCCACGCCACTAAACGTCCCCTCGACCTCGCCAGTCTCATCGTCAACCTTGGCAATCGTCACCTTAACGGGATTCGCCTTGCCGCCAAAGCATTCCTCGCTACTTGACTGGCTCTTAAACTTGCCGGTCCACGTTCCCACGAGCTTCTGATAGCTCACTTTGTCGATATCATCGCTCGCATCAACGGATTTGAGCTCCCAACCATTGCCGCCATAGACAAACTTAGCAGTGATGGTGCCTTTGCTTTCACTATATGTCGAGCTCGACTTGCAAGAGATCTTTACGGTATCCGTGGCCTTATCCGAGTTAAGGTCGCTTTTCTTGACCTTAAAATCGCCGTTGTCATACAGCGAGGACAGACTCGTTGAATAGCCGCTTACGTCAGCCGTGCTCAGAATCGACCCCATATTCTGGATGACTTTTTTCTCGTCGACGCCCCCAGTTACCTTGGTTCCCGTGGTTTCGAGATCCGACCCACTAAAGTAAATCGTGTCCCATTTGCCATTGGCCTTGACCAAATTGATATTGCCCTGCTTGGTGACCTCGGAGTCATTGTTGGTAAACACGATCTCAATCCTTGCAGAATATGGATCGAAAATCCTAACACCCATGACCTGGTAGCTCGAGACGCCCTGCATATTGTCCTTTTGCTTGTTGAGCACCTTGACCGACTTGATGGAGTAATCGCTACCGTCGCTCCACATCGAGCCGGTACTCATATCCTTGGTCGAGACGTTCTCGCGCACGATCTGCTCAATCGTGCCGTTGGAGGGGCCGCTGTTCAGGAACATGACCACGGCAATAACGGCAACCAGGACAACCGCGGCAACAGCGCCGATGATTGCCTTTTGCTTCATGGGAATCGCAGCGATTTTGGAACCCACGCCCGAGTTGGCAGGCGCGGACTGCGCGCTGATCGAAGCGGCGCGTGGCGCAACGTAATCAGTATTCTGGAATGCTTGATTGCCCACGGGCTGTTGCGACGAAACAGGAGTGCCCTGCTCGAGTGCTGCATCCTGATTCACGCTCTCGTCAGCCTCTGGCGCTTTAGGCTCCTCCGGCACCGAAGCAGAGGGAGCCAGCGACGTTCCGCAGGCATAGCAGAATTTGGCGCTCTCGACGTTCTTAGCTCCACATTGAGGGCAATACACGGTAATCGCTCTCCTTCCCTTTTCCCGATCGCGTATGCGACCATCCCTTTGTTGATTCACAAGATACGTGAAACAGCTATCCCCTAAAAGAGATTTTGAGCGAGTAATAATTTGAGCCTGCTGGACAAATAAGACGCTGTTGCACAACATCAACCATGCATGTGATTATACGGCGAGAAACTTCGCCTCTGTCGCCTTTGTCACGATTGCACTTGCCAAACCAACCAAGGCCGGCATGGCTAGCCCCGTGAATCCCAACTGCATAGTGTCCAGTTATAGTAATTCATATCTTAATTCGTTATAGTTTAATTAGTTATACCTTATCTATGTGCAGGTGATGCAAATGCCGTCTTTTGTTGGGCGAGAGCGAGAACTGTGCGAGCTCGATGCCGCCTACTCCAGCGATTCTTTTCAATTTGCCGTTGTCTATGGACGCCGCCGCGTTGGCAAGACAAGCCTGCTCAGAACCTTTGTCGCCAATAAGCCAAAAGTATGCTTTTTCACGGCGCTCGAAACAACTATTGGCGACAACGTTCGCCTGCTCAACAAGGCCCTTTCGGAAATCGACCCAACCTTTGGCCTGATGACGCCTGAGCCAACGACAAACTCTATTTGTAACGCACTCACCGCTGCCTTCGAGATCGCTCAAAAGGAGCGTCTGGTTCTTGTTATCGATGAATATCCCTATCTGGCCGCCTGCTATCCGGGCATCTCGTCGTTCCTTCAGGTTCTCATCGACCAAAACCGCGAATCGAGCAAGCTGTTCCTTATTCTGTGCGGGTCTTCAATGAGCTTTATGGAACACCAGGTCATGGGCTATAAAAGCCCTCTATACGGACGCAGAACTCTGCAGATAAAGCTCAAGCCCTTTTCCATTTTCGATGCCAAGAAAATGCTTCCACAAGCCGATCCTCAAAAGCTTGTCGAGCTCTATGCGGCTGTGGGCGGCATCCCCATGTATCTCAGCCAGTTCGATGATTCGGATTCAACGGCAGGCAATCTTGCAAAGCATGTTTTGCGTCAGGGCGCCTACTTGCATATCGAACCCGAAAACTACCTGCTTCAAGAGGTGCGGAATCCCGCCATTTACAACGCAGTTATTTCTGCGATTGCCAACGGCTACGTCAGGCCTAAGGAGATTGCCGATACCACTGGCCTCAACAGCCCGCAAGTATCCCAATTACTTGACGCCCTTGCCGAGCTTCAGCTTGTTGAGCGCGTAACGCCTCAAGTCCATGCCAAAAAACGTCAGGTTTTCTACCGCATCGGCGATAACCTCTTTCGTTTTTGGTACTACTTCATTCCCAAATACGCCGGCGCACTCGAAGTTGGACTCGAGGATAAAATTGCAAGTGCAATCGTTAAAACCGATTTCCCGACATTCGTTGGGCCGGTATTCGAGGACATTTGTCGCCAATGGTTGGCTCAACAAGTGGCCAACGGCAACCTGGACATTCTGTTTAAAGGAATCGGAACGTGGTGGGGCACCAATCCTCAAACAAAGCAGCAGGAAGAAATCGACATCGTGTTCGAAAGTATCGATAACGGGCTCATCGTCGGCGAATGTAAATGGCGAAATGAGGCTGTGGACGCCGACGTGCTCGATACACTCCTACGCCGCGGTACCCTTTTGGGCGAGCGTATCGAGCAGTACTACTTGTTCTCAAAGGAAGGATTTACCGACAACTGCCGCCAACGCGCCGCTGCGATAGGCAATGTCGAGCTTGTCACGCTCAAAGAGATGCTGAGGTGATAGCCGCACGGCTCAGCCTGACTTCACCCCAGCGAGCGGTTGAGGGAGCCGAGTTCGTCGTTGCCCATGGTGCGCCACATTTGATAGATGCAACCGCGCGCCAAGAAAAAGAATCCGTTATCGACGAGTTGCACGGCAGCATCCGCGAGTTGATTGGTCACGGCGGGCACCGGCGGCAGCTCAAGACCTGCCTTGCGGATGGTCTCGACAGCCTCCTCAAACGTGGGCGGTTTGATGACGCCCATCTCGTTCATAAGGCCCTGCATTTCCTCCTGCGCGCTGCCGCCCGACTCCTCGCCGCGCGGCACCAGGCGGTAGCATGCCAACGCCAGCTCGAGCTGGTCGCAGCTCCAGTAGGCAAAAGCCAGGCGATAGAACAGGTAACCGATCGAAGGTCGGTCGCTGGCAATACGCAGGCCGTGGCGCGCCACCTCGATAATCTCGTTATAGCGCTCCAGGCGTGCTAGCACGTTGATCAGAGCAAAGTGAGACTGCATGGACGAGCGCGCCAAATCGTAGAGACGACGCACCTCGGGCAGCGCGCGCTCAAAGTCCTCTTGCTCGGCGTAAAAGCTGCAGATCTCGTGCTGGGCAAAATACAGCGCATCGGGAGCGCGAAGGATACGCACGGAACGGTCCTCCTCCATCACCGGCAGCACCATTCGCACCAGCTGGTTATCGCAGAACTGGGTCTGGACCGGGCCCGTCGCCAAAAGCTCAGCAACAGTACACTTGGCTTCCAGCTCCTCGACAAGGCGAGAAAAGCCCTCGAAAGCACCAGCTCGATCAACTTTGGATTGCTCGCGCAGCTCGACGACGCGGGCGACATACGGATCGTTGTCCTTCTCCATGACCTCAAGCTCGTCAGCCGTATCAGCGAGCAGCAAATCGCGAAGCGCAGGCGACAATGGACGATGGTCATCACGTGGTCGGGCGTGAACCTCTGCAGGCTCAATCGTGTCCGGCGCATCTGCCTCATATGCCTCGAGCAAATGCTTGCAGGGCATGTCGTCCATATCCATGCTCTCAAGATCCTTGGCGACAGAAACGCAATCGGCCAGATAAGCCGCACGGCCAAAGGAGTACGTTTCAACAACGCGCTCGCCCTGCTCGCCGTCGGGAGCCGCAATCTGCACGTAGCAGCGCGTGATGCGCGCACCCGAAGCAAAGCAAGCCGCCGCGAGTGTAAGCGCAATACGCGCATCGTGCTCGGTGGCCCATGCTGTGCGCTTAGGCTCATCCACCTCGCGCCAGGCGTCATCTTGGGCATCGTATTCGCGCTGCGGCATAGCATCGACAACCGTGCGGCCAAAACGCACCAGCATGATGCCCTCGGCGACGTTCGCCCGATAGGTGTAGTCGAGCCGTGTGACAACGTTGAGCGCTTCTACGATACGTGCAAAGCGGGTGCGAACGTCCCACTCGCCACCCGGCTGGCACGCAACCGTCCCCGGCTTGGCCCACGGGTTGTCATTCGACAGCGTTTCGAGCAGGCGAGAAACGTCGTTGGTCGTCTTGCTGATATGCCAGAGGTCAAAGAGCGAGCAGCCCTCAAAGCTTGGCGACGAGGCAACGGGGCCCAACCCTGCCCCAATACGCTCAAGGATGCCCGATAGGCGGTTCAGGCGGCACTCGACGGCATACAGGGTATCGATCTCGTCCTGGTCCAGCAGGCTACGATCAAAATTGAGATAAAAGAGCCTCGAGCGATCGATGCGCGCCAGACTCATTTCGGTTTTGGCCGCAATGGTGCGCAGGCGAGGCAGATTGACTTCGCCCATCAAAGCGGCGGCATAGCGCTCAATACCACTTGGATTATCTGTATGGTCAATGCGGTAGAGCAACGTTTCGATTGCATCGGGCAGCGGCGTGGAATCAAACCCCAGCAGCACCTCAACCGGCTCGGGGAGTTTTACGAGCTTGATCTTGTCGACGGCATTTTTCATGCCCTCGTCGAGGCCGTCACCGTCAGCCGTGCCTGAGACAGCGTTTTCAGAATCGGCGAGTATCACGTAACGCAAGAACATCGAGGCCATGAACTCGCCGTAGCGAAGGCTGCGTGTCGAATTCCACGTCTCGCAATCGGATTGCTCACGCATGGTGCCTTCGGGAGAGCCGATGACTCGCGCCCGGGAATGCATCGTCCCATCGGCGCCCCTGACCGCAATCTCGCCGATGCTCGAATCGGACTCGTCAAGAATCAGTTGCATGTCGGGATCGTCGGGCAGCGATGCCTCGTTAACGGGACGGTCCACCTTATAGACCTCACCCGAAACGCTCACGTAGCCCAAAAGCGACACATGGCTTTTGCCGACAAATTCGACGACATAGCATGATTCATGCGGGTCCTCGCCAAAGAGCTTCCAAACCACGCCATACGAGCGTCCCGCAGGCTGCTCGGGCATGGCCGGAAAGCGCTTTTTGGGATCGAGAAACCTGAGCTTGTATGTCGGACGCTCTGCCACGAAATATCACCCTGATCGGTCGCCTAAAGAAAGAGCGCGCCACGGGCTCACCAAGGCGCATACACGAAATCTTACACGAGTCGATGAGAAATAGTCCCCTTTGACCGAGATTCGAATCCATGCGACGCCTGCCCAAAAGAAAAGCCCCCGTTGCCGGAGGCTTTCAATTTCAATTGGTGCGGCGTATAGGATTCGAACCTATGACGTTCTGATTCGTAGTCAGACCCTCTATCCAGCTGAGGTAACGCCGCGACTTGTTGATTATTATGCACATGGACTGAATAATGGTCAAGCGTTTTTTCAAAAAAAGTTATTGAATTTGATTTTTACTCATTTGAAGGTTTGGCGCGATCTTCGATACATCGCGATATAAGAAAAGCCTCCGTTTCCGGAGGCTTTAAGTTCAATTGGTGCGGCGTATAGGATTCGAACCTATGACGTTCTGATTCGTAGT
>ERZ1026858.840-NODE-840-length-16269-cov-166.721229_pt1 | contig 16269 bp, 9 predicted proteins | sample MGYA00380159_ERZ1026858 | MGnify/ENA primary metagenome ERZ1026858 (study PRJEB33269, sample SAMEA4719795) | human gut metagenome | biome: human-associated habitat; feature: organic feature; material: feces | place: Cameroon | collected 2013-10 ...
CTGCTACTATGGAATCAACTTCCATTCCTGCTTCCTCTGTCTTTTTTATCAATTCCGGCAATTGCTGTCCATCACCCTTCTCGCCGGAGGTGACAGTGGCTGCGGTGATAATTCTCTCATCACTCATAGCCATATGCGTCTTATAGCCAAAGAATGAAGAATGAGCTGTTTTATGTCCTGTACGGGCATCCTCATCCTTTGATATTACGCCTCGGGCCTCTGCATCGGAAATGGTTTCTTTCAGCATATTAAGACGTTCCTTGACTGCAGGCATATTGACAGTTGCGGCGTCAGCTTCTACTGTAGCAACTATCGCCTTGGCTGCTTTCATGATAGAAGAATACTTCTTCTCTTTAGGAAGTTCAGGCAATTCCATGCTGTCATCTACAGAATTAACGACCTTGATTACGGCCTTGCAATAATACTCCAAACTCTTTGCTGCACTGATAGGGTTGGAACGAGAATGCGTATGGGTTGCATCAACAATGATGGTTCTAGACTTGAGGACACCTGCTTCTATAGCAATAGAAACAGTCTTCTTGATAAGAAGATCCAACAGGTCCATATCCTTCAGGCGAAGTCGACGGAATTTGGTCAAGGAACTAGGATTAATCAGATTAGTCTCCTCAGGAGTTAATCCCAAGAAGTACTTAAACGACATATCATAGCGAGTACGTTCAACAACATCAACATCCGATATGTTATAGATTACCTTTAAAAGAAGATACTTAAACATACGGATAGGACTCTCTGCTGTACGACCATTGTCATGACAATACTTGTCCTGCAATTCCTGGTATACGAAACTAAAGTCCACCAGGTCAGTAATCTGGCGGAGCAGGTTGTCTTTTGGGATAATCAAGTCATACAAACTTGAATAATCACTGAATGATATGGTCTGTTGTTGCTCTAGCATAATCCTTGTATTTTCCTACAAAGATACAAAAAATATTGCACATATGCAACTTTTGGGTACACTATTTCAAAGATCGAATGTTAAACTAACATAACCCATAAAGGGACTTTTTCAGTGCCCTCCCTGGGCTAGGAGCTTTTGGGCCTTCAGCCCGTACTTGAACCACTTGCGAAAGTTCAGTTATTAATTAAAATTCTCAAGCCACTTTTTCAAGTTGGCTCAATGATTTAAGACATAATTTACATTTTTCTTTTGTTTTCTTTGGTGATTAGAAAATAAAACCTTATTTTTGCAAAAACTTTAAAGTATTAAGTCATGACCCAACAAGAGAACATAAAGGAATTGCCATACGGAGTGTCGGATTTCTTGACCGTTGCCAATGAAAACCTATACTTCGTAGATAAAAGTATGTACATACCTAAGCTGGAGAAGGAAGGACGCAATCTCTTCTTCATTCGCCCTCGCCGATTCGGCAAGAGCATCTTCATTAGTATGTTGCACGCCTATTATGACTGTAAAACTACACCCGAGCAATTCCAGAAATGGTTCGGAGATCTTTGGATTGGTCAACATACCACACCTTTGCAAGGCAAATTCATGGTGCTCCACCTTGACTTCTCGCAAGTAGGCGGAACTATCGACAACATGGAAAAGAACTTTGATGAATACTGTGGAGCCAAGTTCGATTACTTCGTGGATTACTACAACAATGTATATTCGGAAGATTTCATCAAGAAAGTACATGATGCAAAGGACGCCAACATGAAGTTGACGCTCATCAACTTGGAAACCGACCGTCAGCGACTCTCCCTCTATCTCATCATCGACGAATACGACAACTTCACCAATACCATACTCAACGAGAAAGGTGAAGAAGTATATCATGCCATCACCCATGCCAATGGCTTCTACCGCGATGTGTTCAAGAAGTTCAAGGGCAACTTTGCCCGCATCTTCATGACAGGCGTAAGCCCGGTAACCTTAGATGATGTGACCAGTGGATTCAATATCGGCTGGCACATTTCCACCAAGAGAGCGTTCAACCAGATGCTCGGATTCTCTGAGGATGACGTCAGAAATCTCATTCAATACCTCAAAAGAGAAGGAGAATTGCCTGAAGAATGCGACACAGAGAGAATGATCAAGGACATGAAGCCATGGTATGACAATTATTGCTTCTCAGAATCGGCTTTAACCACTCAGAGCAAAGTGTTTAATTGTGACATGATACTCTATTATCTGAGACATTGGGTAAACGAGGGGCAAGCACCAGAAAAGATGATCGACCCTAACACCAAGACCGACTACGACAAGATGAAGAAACTCTTGCAATTCGACAAGCTCGACGGCGACCGCAAGGGTGTCATCAAGAGGATTGCAGAGAAGGGAGAAATCATAGCTACCCTCAAGGAGACTTTCCCAGCCCAAGAAATTCCCAAACCAGACACCTTCCCTAGCCTGCTATTCTACTACGGCATGCTCACCATCAAGGGTACGTTTGGCGAACAGCTTATTCTGGGCATTCCGAACAATAATGTTCGCAAGCAATACGACCAATGCTTACTGGAGATGCATCAAGATGAGTAATCTATGAACAGTTTGAACATTGAACTTTATGATTAGTTTAACTGGTTCAGATTCAAAGTTTAGCAAATAATAAAAGCTCGCAAGAAGTTTCGATTTCCTGCGAGCCTTTTTATCTAATTATTTCTTTCAAGTTTATTCTTCCTCATCTGTTGACCAGATACTATATTTGCCATAATTCTCTCTTGAAAGAATGTCCAAATCATGATCTGCATCCTCATTCTGTGCAGGAATGCTGCTCAAAGCCAGAAGTTGGCTCTCGTTCTCTAACTGGCACACCTCTACTTGAGGTTTCATATAATTCTTCTTCATATTATTTGCTTCCATTTACGTATTTGTTAATTAATAAAACTGCATCTGTGGTATTTATCACTCCATCAGAATTTAAATCAGCAACACTAGAACTGATTTCATTGGTTGTTCCCTCTACATAATGGTTGGTGAGCAATACCGCATCAGAAGTATTGATGACACCATCATTGTTCACATCACCCGCACTATTGTTGGAAACACCTGTTTGTCCAGTTCCATTCGGCTCGTCCGGATTCGTAGGGTTGTACTCAAATCGGGCAGTTAATGTGACTTCTTTGGTTGGCATGAGATAGTAAAAGGTTTGAGAAGAACCTATTTTCTTTCCATTGTCAAACCATCCCAAGAACTCATAGCCCTGTTTTGGATACACCGATATTTCCACATAGTTTCCAGCTTCCTCCTTGGCTCCACTGGTACGATTGAAGGAACAGCATCCCTTAGGGGAACTCTCCAGATAGACTCTATAGGCATTTGAAGCACTCGGTTCTGCAGGATTTACCGGAACAAACTCATATACAGCTTCAAAAGTCACACTCTCCTCCCCTACAATGTAGGTGAAATATTGCTCTTCTGTATATTTTTTTCCATCCTTCAACCAATAGGCAAACTGATGGTTCATGTCATTAGCCGAAGTGCTGATATAGACTTCCGATCCGCTTGCATAGGTTCCATCCCCCGATGTATAGGCATTGGTGGAGCATTTGGTCACCACCTTGAAATTTGCCATAGGCTCAGGAGGATTGGTCGGATTGAAGACACCCGGAACGGCTGCCATGAGCAGGCTGCTGCTAAAGAATAGCAGCAACCATGCCATGATACCATATTTGATTATTCTTTTCATAGACTATATATAGACTATTCTTACTTAACCATCACCTTTGTTGAGGTGTTGTCCATCTTGACTACGTAGATGCCCTGCCCCAAACTAATGGTTCCACTGCTCTGGGTTGAGCCAATCTCAATACCATTCAAAGAGTAGATGCTTACATGCTTGCCTTCCACACCACTGAAGTTGATACCACCCTCTGTTGGGATGATGCTCACACCTGTATTCTTGGCGAAATCAGCAATACCTGTGGTACTTTTGTTTGGCACCAAAGTGAAACGGCTATTAAAGGTACCAGCCTCTGAGGTGAAGCGATAATCGCTGGTAGAAAGATCTACAGTAGCATCAGTCAAGTTGTCCTTCAACAACATCGGACTATCCATACGGATTGCAGAGATGGTATAGTCGCCAGCCTTCTGTACCTCGAAGCCTAAGCTTACGCTACCCAAAGGACGCTCATTGATAGCGAACTTCACATTGTTAGCTTCAAGCGTATATAACTGTGGGACAGTTGTGCTGCTTTCAAACTTGGCAGCATCGCAATCCAACTCGTAACGCTGGGTTTTGTCCTCATTGAACACAATACGTGTCTTGTCGGTATGAGTACCATCAGACAAGGTGAGATTCACCATCTGACGATTGATATTGATACCCTTGGCAAGACGCTTTGCCTTGTTGGCAGAACTACGCTTCTGACTATCCGTCTGGGTGAGTCGGAATTCAGCACCAAACTCCATCTCGTTTACATCCTTAGGCTTCTGAACAAAGAATGCCTGGAATGGCTTGAATACATAGTTGTCATCACCAGGACGTACTGCCTCGTAAGACATACCATTCCAATAGGTAATTGGAGCATTGTAACCCAAGTCATCCATATCGAAGTAGCTGGTATGAGGATTACCCACGAAGTTCCAGCTTGCATTCTGCTCATTGTTTGAAGCGTATGTGCCCAGGTCTTCCCGTACATTTTCAGCTTCCAACTTACCAAACTTCTCCTTAGCAACAGGAAGAGTCAACTTACCAGATTCTGCTGATTGGAAGATATAACCAGTACCACGATGCAGCCACAAATCTGAAGCATCCAGGTCTTTCCAACCGCCAGAGCCTTGGCTTGCACGAGTAGCACCATCATACTTACGGAATATAAACTGACCAGAAGCCACAATGTCGCTACGCTTGATATCGAATGGGAAAGAGAAAAAGTACCACTTGTTAGATTTCACATCAATATCAATGTGGAACTTTGATGCATCTACATTTCCATTGGCAATAATAGTTCCAGAACCGCTGACATGAATATCTCCTGCATTCTGGATAGCATCACCCTTTACGATCAATCCACCATTGTCACGAATGTCGATACTAGGACAACCTTCAATGCGACTAGTCAAAATATACTCTTTATTAAGATAGAAGTATCTATATGGCTCATTAAAGTCTTCAAATGCATGGAACTGGCTCCATTCTGTATCCCAGAAGTAATTGTTATAGCTCTGTTCTGGTACATGGAGGGTTGCTGTTTCATAAGTGCAGAAAGTATTCTGATTAATCTTCACTGGCAAAATGGTGTAAGTAAAGACATCGTTAAGATTACTGCAGCCTTCAAAAGCCTTATCTCCTACACTCTCCAATGTACTAGGCACCTTTACTTCCATCAAATTGCGACAACCAGAGAAAGCATATTCATCTATTCTGGTGAGACCAGGCAAACTGATACTATCTAATGCACAATTCTGGAATGCATAAGTACCGATACTCTCTAACAATGGAGGGAAGTCTACACTATGCAAATTATTACAATACTCAAAAGCAGACTGATATATTGTCTTCAAATCAGATGGCAGAGTGATATGGTTCAATGCTTTACAATGAGAGAAAGCATAACTTCCTATAAAGTTACATGCCTTGAATTTTACATCTGACAGTGAACTGCAATTTGCAAAAGCTCCATTATCCCAGCCTCCATATTCTATAGACTGCAATTTCTCCGGAAGAACTACACTCTTCAGCCTTGTACAATTATATAATGCACCAGATTCTATAGCCTTCACGGATTTAGGCAAACTGATAGTTACCAATTTACTTAATTCACGGAAAGCATTACGTCCGATTGTATCATTCTTTGTAGAACATCCTGTATAGTACTCATAGCTATTCTCAACAACATTTGCATCAGACAAGTCTAAGTAATGGAGGTTATCCATTTTATTACGAATTACCATAATGTCGTAACTATTGATGGAACCCTTTACTTTAAGAGATACAACACTATTAGCATTCTTCAGACCGACTTTATCAAGCAAATCAGATGTTGAAGGCTGAGCCTCTGTCGTTACGTCATAGTCAAACTTTGTACCAATTGGGAAGATTCTTTTTGCCATATCTTTCCAATAATTGGCAGACTTATAACTATCCAAAGATGCTTCTGGTACATTTACCAACACGAATTCACCCATTGGTATGGAAGATGTTTCTTTCTCTGACTTATCAATAACAGGAGGTACTGTTGACATAGATGTCACGATAGTAGTACCATCGAAACACTCCCAACCTAAATTAGTTATAGTTGAAGGCAATGTAATTTTCTTCAATGAAGTACAACCATAAAAAGCTCTTTCACCTAACTTTAGGCTAGAACCCAGATCTACAGACGTCAAATTATTGCAGTTCATAAAACTGCCCACTTTAAAATTCTGATGATAAACATCTTGCGATGTTGTATACCCCATTTCCTTTACATGAAGAAGTTTGATTGCAGTCAAACCGATACAATTATAGAATGCACCACCACCAATTACAGAACAGTGCGATAAATCTATTGAAAATAAATTCTCGCAGTTCCAAAATGCCCTAGATGGAATTTTATCTATAATTTCCGGAAATGTAACACTTGTTAGTTTTTTACAATTCTCAAAAACACTATTGTCCCAACTTTTCAATTTTGGGAGTTCAACACATTCCAAGGCTGTTCCACCCAAACAATATGCTCCAAGAGATTCAATTGTACTTAAATCTATTGAAGACAAGTTATTACAACCATAAAAAGTACTAGCAGGAAGCGATTTAATCAGTTTGACTCCAGTTACTTTAGTCAAGCTTTCGCAACCTTTAAACGTAGATTCTTCTATCGTTTTTGTTGCCGAAAGATCTATTTCTTCCAATCCACAATCAGCAAATGCATAATTGCTAATGTACGTACATTTATTCAGATTCAAATGTTTTATTTTGCTACAACCTTGAAATGCAGAACTACCTACAGATGTACAATTCGACAAATCGACATTCTGCAATTTTTTACAAAATTCAAAAGCTGAATTTGGTATATTGGTAAGCAACTTTGTGCTTCCAACAGATACCAATGAGGAACAACTTGAAAAAGAATTACTTCCTAACGTTTTGCAACTAGACAAATCTACAGAGGTTAAAGAACGACAATACCCAAATGCATATTCACCAATTGATTCACAAAGAGATATATCACCAACTGATTTCAATTTTGAACAACTATCTGAGCCTCCATAGCTTGAGAAAGCAGAAGATTCTATTCTTTTGCATGATTTCAACACCACATTCTCTAATTGAGAACAGCCTTGGAAACTACCAGAACCCAATATTTCGCAACTGCTTAAGTCTATAGATTTTAAATTCGAACAATTATTAAATGCGTAATATACAGATTTCAACTGATTCGTATTTACAACCTCACTTAATGCAGAACAACCAGAGAAAGTACTACTCAAACTAGTAACAGTCTTTGGGATTGTCACCTTCTCTATAATCTTATTTCCAGAGAAAACACTTCCCAATTTCGTTACCTTGTATTTTTCTCCTGCATAGGAGATTTCATCAGGAATAACAACTTCCTCCTCACTATTACTAGAAGTAGTATTAATTCTTACTTCATTCTTCTGCGTGTCATAATCATAGCCGACATAGCCTCCCCATGTCACACCATTACCATCCGTATAGGAGAAGTTATCTTCTTGCGCAAATCCGCTCAAGATTCCCATACAGAACAGAACCATTAAAAATAAAAATCGTTTCATAATCTTTTGAATTTGTTACTTCATTTTCATTACTTTCTTACCATTTACAATATAAATGTTGCCAGGCAGCATAGTTGACACCTTGTTTCCATTTAAATCGTAAATATTGCCTAGAGATTTATTGGTTGAATCGGTTTCCACCTTTTCAACACCAGTGGTTCCACCATTCATGCTGATGCTGTAAAATGCCTTAGGCTCCTGATAGTCGATAGGGAAGTCAACCCAGCATTTTCCTTCAGGAATGGTATATTCATAACCATTGAGCCAATAGAACTTGGTACCATCGCCCTTGTTCTGTAAAACATAACCTTCGGTCTGAACCTGTTCCGTTACCGCACCATAGAGATAACCAGCTTGTGCTGTCTCTACATATTTGCTTTCATCAACTACACCTGAGAGTGTACCTGTATAGCCATTCTCAGCATATAAAATATAAGGTGTATATGCCTTCATCTCTTTCTCCTCGACCAAATTAATAAAGCCATCTTTTCGATTGAGTACAGAAAAAGCTCTTACACCAGCAGGCAATTCAGCATCAAACGGCAACACGCAAGATCCATATTTGTTGGTAGCATTGATATAGAGAGGTACGGTGCTCTGATTAGCTACCTTAATGGTTAAAGTCTGGTCAGCCACATTATATTGCTGAGCATTCTGCTTGGTAATAACATGACAACCGTCAACCTTCAATGTCGCCTCGCCCGGTTTCAAATAAGGTGATGCTGTAACATAAACATAGAAGAGAGGACCACTTGTAGCTGTCAGCTCAGCATTTGTACCAGAGAAACATGACAAGCGAAAATCGCTCTTCGATACTACATTGTAAGAAGAGATCAGCATGTGCTTAAAGTTTTTAGTTCCTTCGAACTCATCCTCATCATAAGGGAAGATAGTTCCTTTAGACTTCCAAAAATTAGCATTAGGCTGTCCGTTCTTAAACTCGACATCCAAGCCTGGTGGAAAATGAATGTCCATCTCAAAAGCTGTGTAGATTTTAGAACCTACAAGACTTACCGTGAAATAATACCTGTTACTACTTCCCGGCACAACTGTTAAATCACTGATAGTTAGGTAATCAGTGGTAGCTATGCCTTGTGCCCATGATTGCATCATAAAGCATAGCAGAAAAAGAAATGCAAATACTCTTTTCATACAAAATGAATTTGATTATATATATTACTTTCTACCAGAACATAAAAAAAGGTGCAGGTTCTATCATTTCTCAGCCTAAAGGTTCTGGACTACCCGTGCGCAAAGTAATGATAAAAACCTACACCCAAGGGTATATGCATTTTGTCCATCCCACTATGGAAAGTGGGATGGATATACATAATCAGCTTGGGGAGGCAATGTCATACTTTTTCCTGCGCACTTAGAATTGTCCAGATTCTTAGGCAAGTCAAAATATTATTGCTTCCTTAAAATATGTCTGCCGGTATTCAGATGTTATTCCTCCTACCGACGCTGCAAAGATAGAAAAAAAATCAATAACTACCAAATATTATGAAAGAAATGTGGAGATAAACTGAAAAACAAATGAAAAAACGATTTCATTATAAAAAGAAGAGCACCAGTAGATACCATTATACGCCAAAACTCTTCACTCTTCACCTTGATGTATTCTTTCTCATTATGTTTTTCTTTGCGAGCCATCCTTATCAATTAAAAACACTTATAATACCCCAGTCATATACACTTTTCTTCTCATATATTACACCTATCCTAGATTAATTTCATCGGAAAATTACACCTATCCGCGATTAATATTTTCCGTTTTTTACACATATCCGCGATTATCGGATGGCACAAATTTACACCTATCCGCGATTATCGGATGGTGCAAATTTACACATATCCGCGATTATCTCCAAAAAAAAGCCATTTTTGGGTATCCTTTAAACATAAGAAGTAGGTGTGATGTGAACCCTAGGCTCCAAGACTTTTGTATATACAGCGTGTTATAAAGGTAAACGAAATGAATATCAAGGTTTTAGATATAGGTTTTTAGTATTAGAAAACTACTTTTTTGAGACCATGCCTTCACATCACAGCCTTGCCTTCACAAAAACAGGGGTCGTATCTTAGTCACTGAGATTCCTATCTTAGTCACTGAGAGATTTATCTTAGTCACCGAGATTTGTATCTTAGTCATTGGGAAATTCATCTTAGTCATTTCAGAACTCCGAACAAGTTTTTTTTTCGATTATCTTCGTGAATCTTCGCGAAAGTTCAGAGTGAGTCGAAAAAAAGCCGTATCTTTGCACCGTGATTCAGAAAGAGATGCATCAACACGAGTTACAAGAACTAAATAAAATAACAATTTTAAAGCGAAAGGGAAAAGTATGATACAAGTAGTATTGAAACAGAATAAGGACAAGAACAAGAAGGGTGCCAAAGGCGAATATATTTTTGCCAAATCATCTATCACCCATCACGATTTCCAAAAGGAAACCGGATAAGTTATTGATAGACAAGAAGCAACATGAGTGACTGATACTCCAAAGGGGGGATTTATCCCTCACGCATCCCTCACGATTTTGGCTTTATCCCTCACGAATTTACTGATGCAGTAAAGTAAAAAGGCTTCAGTTGCAGTTGAACTAGGCTTCATCTGCCATTGAAATAGGCTTCGTTTGCCATTGAAGTAAGCTTCAGTTGCCATTGAAGTAAGCCTCAGTTCAAACTGGTTTAAGACTTAAACAAAGTTTACGTGTAGCTCTATTAAAGTTTACTTGAGCCTCATTCCAAATTCAAATGAAGCCCAGTTCGATTTCTTTCTGATGATTCAATGAATCGGAAGAAGGTGCGCCAGGGTACCACATTGCATAAGATTATCATGCAGTTTGAAGGATGGAACCTGAAACGAATGGAAGAGATTAATTGATGAATTTGGCTTGAAAAGTTCCAGCAAATATTCAAAGTAAACAAGAAAGGCTCGCAAGAAACAAAAACTTCTTGCGAGCCTTTTTAGTATCTTATGCCTTAATCTCTTTATTTCAAGACATAAGCCGAATGAATATGTTCACACGCTTTACTTTACTGCAGTTGCACCCTGACCGGCAACCAATGGCCAACCTGGGTTCTGGTAAACTACAGATGTAGTAAGATCGGTCTGGTCACCCGCTGCAGTCTGACGGAATACGCTCTGTGCGATAGGAGACAGATAGTGAGCAGGTGTAAAGTGATAACCATCAAATACCTGGTTGTTAACCTTGGAAATCTGGTATGGACGGATATACTCACCACTAATGGTCTTATCACTCATATTACCCTTACCTCCTTCAACATCTACCTTTACAAGGTTGGTTGTGCCATCGAGCCATGTACCCTCGTAAACAGTACCCCAGTACTTCATACCTTCAATCTGATAACCGTTTACCTGGTCGCAAGCACGCCAGCGAATCAAGTCCTCCCAGCGGGAAGCCTCACCAATGAACTCATCACGACGCTCACGACGGATGTTGTAAGTAGTAGCATCAACCAACTGACCGTGAGAGTAAGCACCGAAGTCCCACTTAGCCTCCTCCTGCATGTTGGTAGCAGCGATGGTCTTGTTGTAATCAGGATCTACCTTGGCACGGGTGCGGAGAGCACGCCAATACTTATCAGCCGTAGCATCGATGCTATTGTTCTTCAACCAGGAAGCCTCCATGTAGTTGAGGAGAGCCTCTGTACCACGGAATACAACGCTACCACTCTCGCCGTAGTCGTGATTGAGTCCCTGCTGGGAATCATAGTTTTTACCCTTCTTTACTGCGAAACCTGTCACCATACGAGTCTCGTTGTTGCCCTTTACTGTCCATGAGAGGTCGGTTGGAACAGCACCCTCACTGGTGTAGTTCTCGATAGATCCATCCATCTTGGTGAAGAGCTGGATGCGAGAATCGCGATTCTGCAAGGTAGCCTTCACACCCTGGTTTTCCCAAGTTGGGTCGTAGCCTGAGCCGGCAGCGTAGATAGGCAAACCATTGCGCATGAGGAATGAGTTGACGAGACCACGTGTCCAACCAGTACCACCGCCGTTGCGCTGCAACTGCATCTGCACGTTGTGGGTAACGTTAGCCTTTGCCTTATCAAAAGCACGATACATCAAAACCTCGCTATAGCCGCTCATATCCTTGTCACAGAACATGGTGTAGTAAGGATTGAGACTTGCCAAGCTAGCATTCTGTCCCTCTGGAGCATCCGTATTCTCTACAAGGTTGCCAACGAGCTTATCACCCAATTCCTTAGAAGACTTCATAGCCTCATCGAGGAAGTGATTGATGGAAGAATCGATGTCAAAGCCCTGGATATCCTCAGCCTTGCCTGGCCAACCTGGACCACCTGGCACAAATGCTGTACCCTTGTGATACTTCTCCCATGTAGCCTCGAAGAGAGCTGCACGAGAACGGAGCAGGAGGGCTGCATCGCGAGAGATGCGGTTCTTGCCACCAGGAGCTGATTCCTGCAGAAGACCGAGTGCCTTGTCAAGGTCGTCGAGAATCTGCTGAGCTACCTTATAACGTGGCTGGCGCTTGGAAGACGCAACGAGAGTTTCCTTGTCATCAGGAAGCGCATTGAGCACGATAGGGAAATCACCCAAAGACTGCAACTTGTCCAAATAAAGGTAAGCACGGAGGAAGTATGCCTCACCAATGTAGTGGCGTACCTGAGCCTCAGCACCACTAATCTGCTTAGCCTCGAATTTTGGCAGTACCTGATCCAGGAAATAGTTCACCGAGCGGATATTACCGAAATCCCAAGCACCACCACTCTGACCTACTTTCCAGTTTCCAGGAACCCAACGGCTAGAATAACCGGTTCCTGCCTGATTATCGGTATCGTTATCGTAAGCAAAGGTACTCATACCATATTTACCCGGTTCAATACTTGTCAATACACCATAGAGATTCACGGTGTAGGCAGCCAGGTCGTCTGCGCTAGTAAAGAAAGACGCAGGTGTCACGTTGCTTTCAGGCTCCTTGTCAAGATAGTCATCGCAACTTGTCAGACCGAGCGTCGCGCCCAATAAGAGCATTGAAATATATTTAATTTTCATAAATTGTTTCCTTTCTATAATCTAAAGATAAGTTAGAATGTTACACTAAGACCGAATGAGAATGTCTTTGACAATGGATATGCCTTACCAATCTCATGGCCATAACCTGCTCCAATCAGCTCTGGATCACCAGCCTCTGTGAAGTTAGTGATGGTGAAGAGGTTCTCTCCAGATACGAAGAAGCGAAGATTCTCAATATAAGCCTTGCTTGTGATTGACTTTGGCAAGGTGTAACCGATGGTGAGGTTCTTCAAACGGCCATAAGCAGCATTCTGCAAATAGCGGGTCTGAGTCTGGATGTTGCGGCCACCACCCCAGTCTGCACGTGGATAGTATGCACCCTTGTTATCCTCACGCCAGTAATCCTCGTGGAACTTGAAGCCGGTAGCCTGCCACTTACCCTGACCGATAGCACCCCAGAATACGGCACCACCTGCTGCGTAGTCACGCTTGAGAGTTCCCTGGAAGAATACCTTGATATCAAAGCCCTTCCAAGCTGCATCGAGGTTCAAGCCGAAGTTATAGCGAGGAGTAGAGTTACCGATGATGCGTCTGTCACCTGGCTTATCAGCTGTATTCTCACCAGTATTAACATAACCATCACCATCGAGGTCTTTATACATGATGTCACCAGCTGTCCAGCCACTTCCGAGTGCGCTCTGGTCAACCTTTGCAAGGTGATCATCCATCTCTTTCTGGCTCTGTGCGATACCGATTGTGGTATAACCCCAGATGTCTCCGAGCTTAGCACCAGCATAGTATGAACCGAGCTTCTTAGATGGGTTAGGATACTTGTCGATGACCACCTGGTTATCACTCAATACGAGAGATGCACCATAGCTTACCTCACCGATTACGTCACGCCAGCCAATCTGGAGATCCCAACCCTTAGATGTCATATCAAGGTTGTTCACCTTTGGAGCACTAGCACCGAGGATAACAGGCAACTCAGGAGCAGGACCTACCATGTCGAATGTCTTGCGCTGATAGTAGCCGAACGATCCTGTCAAGCGGTTATTGAAAGCACCCCAGTCGAGACCAACTTCCCATGTACGGCTCTTCTCCCATGTAAGAGTAGAAGAGACGAGATCTGGCTGTTTAGCGATATTTGGCTTAGCGCCATTGATCAACCAGTTGCCACCCTGAGAAGAGAAGCCGATGGTTGGATAGAAAGGATACCAGTTATCAGTATTCTGGTTACCCAACTGACCCCAAGAAGCACGGAGCTTCAATGTGTTTACGTAATCAGTCAATGGCTCCCAGAACTTCTCACGGGCAATGTTCCAACCTGCAGAGAATGATGGGAAGAAGTTCCAGCGGTTCTCGCGGAGGAAACGTGAAGATCCATCATAACGGAGGTTAGCCTCGAAGAGGTAACGGCCTGCGAAATCGTAATTAATACGACCGAAGAAGCCGGCTGTAGTCCATGAGTTATATGCACCACCTACACTTGGCTTGGTGGTTGTTGTATCGAGCGTAGGAAGACCAGACATGATACCGTTCTGCTGTGCTTTCATATTGCGCTGGCGGAACCACTCACTCTGGAAACCACCCATTACCTTCATATTATGCTCGCCAAATGAACGGCTGTACTCAGCAAAGAGGTTAGGGTTGAAATAGTTTGACTTGAATGAATACTCATACACACTTGATGTTGCATTGTCATCTACGTATGGATTGTTGTCGCAGTCGTAGCCGTATGTGGTCTGCCAGTCACGGTGGTTGAACTCTGTATCAATACGGTAGTTCAGCTCTGCATTGAGAGTCAGGCCCTTTACAGGAGTTGCTACAAATGAAAGCTGCTGAGAAAGACGGTCTGTCTGGTTCTTAGCACGGCCACCATTCTGAAGACGTCCGATGTAAGACTCTGGCAACCAGTTGCCATTAGGATCGGTAGTTGGCAAAATAGGCCAGTAACGGCACATATTGTGGAAGAACACATCTGTACCATTAATCAAATCACCAGGAGAATCGAAGTCATTACGTGAGAAACGGGTATTATAGGTCATGCGCAACCAGTTGGTTATCTGAGCATTAATCTTACCTGTCATGGTATAGCGCTGCATGCTATCATCGCCATGACGGAGGAGACCACCACGGTTGAGATAGTTACCAGATACATAGTACTGCAAACGATCATCACCACCATTGATGCTCAAGGTATGCTCCTGAGAGAAGCTGGTACCAAACTGCTCCTTGAGCCAGTCAGTATTACCAAGAGGCAAGAGTGGCGTATTATCCCAAACCTCCCAACGGTTGTTGCTGTTCTTGAACATCTTCTGCATGGTAGGATCGCTCTGAGCCTTCTTGATCTGCTCGAGCTTCTCATCTGTAAACCAGACACCTGCACCGCTACCAACAGATGCATCGTTCATGTACTTAGCCCATGTATAAGAGTCCATCATCTCCGGCATGTTGAGTGGAGAATCAAAACGGAATGAGTTGTTGTAGTTAATAGAAGTCTTACCCTTCTTACCACTCTTGGTAGTAATAAGGATTACACCACCGGCAGCACGTGAACCGTAGATGGAAGAAGCAGAAGCATCCTTCAATACAGAAATGTTCTCGATGTCCTGTGGGTTGAGTGCGTTCATATCGCCCTCCATGCCGTCGATGAGCACGAGTGGAGATACAGAAGAACCGGCACCGATAGTACCTGTACCACGGATATTAAAAGACTTGGTTGAATTAAGAGTACCACCGCTCTCTGGTGTAGAGAAGTTCATACCGGCTACTGCACCCTGAAGAGCATCAACTACAGAGTTGACTGGGCGAGCACCGAGGGTCTTGGAATCAACGGTAGAAACGGCACCAGTGAGGTTTACCTTCTTCTGAGTACCGAAACCGACAACAACGACCTCGTTCAGGGTCTTGCTGTCTTCCTGCAAGGTTACATTGATGGCACCACCCTTCCATACCTTCTCCACTGGTTCGAAGCCAATATAGCTGATACAGATTGTAGCACCATGCTGCACGTCGGAAAGCACAAAGTTACCATCCAAATCGGTGATGGCTCCACCCTGCTTTCCCTTAACTGTAACTGTAGCACCAATTACCGGCTCACCTGTAGGGTCAATAATGGTACCCGTGCACTGTCCATTCTTGGACTGATTAGTTTCCTGGATGTGAGTCACCCCCCCATATGCGAGAGTAGGAGTCATACCAAGAGCCATAATCATAGAACTTACTGTGAATAGTTGTCTAATCATAAGATATAGTTTAAAAATTGTTATTTGGTCCAATAATTTATTTCTGCCGATGTTATTCAGCCTATCTATTTAAGTTAGCCGCTGCAAAGTTATTATAAATTTTAATATAAACCGGTTTTTAATGAAATAAAATTCATTATTTTAAATCTTTTTAAGCAAAAAGGCTCAAAATATCCTAAAAAAAGGCTCACAAGAAAGATTCTTGCGAGCCTTTATGATTTTCTAGTTATAAATAACGTAAAATCTACACTTCTATTTATTTATACGGCATGCTACCTGATTATTTATGCGTCATAATGTCGAGCACCATATCATCGGTGGTTCTCATCGCATCG
>ERZ1026858.844-NODE-844-length-16233-cov-298.708369_pt1 | contig 16233 bp, 14 predicted proteins | sample MGYA00380159_ERZ1026858 | MGnify/ENA primary metagenome ERZ1026858 (study PRJEB33269, sample SAMEA4719795) | human gut metagenome | biome: human-associated habitat; feature: organic feature; material: feces | place: Cameroon | collected 2013-10 ...
AAGACAACATTGATACTCCTATCAATAATCCTTTCGCTGAGGGTACCATCGAGAACCGTCTCTACCTCAAGTGTTGGATTGATACCGTGCAGTGGCATTTCGAGGATATCATCCGTGATCCTCAGATTAACCCAGCCGAGGCTCTCGTACTGAAGCGCCGAATCGACAAGAGCAACCAGGACCGCACAGACCTCGTGGAGCAGATTGACTCTTACTTCCGTGAGGTATATAAAGATGTGAAGGTGCAGGATGATGCCCGCATCAACACCGAGAGTCCGGCATGGGCAGTGGACCGCCTGAGTATCCTCGCCCTCAAGATTTATCACATGAAGGAACAGGTGGAGCGCCCTGAGGCATCAGCAGAACACAAGGCTAAATGCCAGGCTAAGCTCAACGTGCTGCTCGAACAGCAGGTAGATCTCTCAACAGCCATCGACCAGCTCCTGGAAGACATCGAGGCAGGAAGAAAGTATATGAAGGTGTATCGCCAGATGAAGATGTACAACGATCCATCTACCAACCCTGTACTCTATAATCAGAAGTAAATACACCTTATTATATATATAAAGAAGAAATTGACGTATGAAGACAGAGCATATTCTTGTGATAAGATTCTCAGCCATGGGCGACGTTGCCATGACTGTACCCGTGGTATATTCCCTGGCCAAGCAATATCCTCATGTGAGAATCACCGTACTGAGCCGTCCATTCGCCCGTCCTTTCTTCGAGAATCTCTCCCCTAACGTCGGATTCATGGAAGCTGACCTCAAGGAAGAGTATAAAGGTGTGAAGGGACTGAATGCCCTCTATCGCAGACTCATCGCCAAGCAGTTTACGGCGATTGCCGACCTTCACAGCGTGCTTCGCTCCAGCTATCTGCGCATGCGCTTCAACTTTGACAACTTCAAGGTGGCGCACATCGACAAGCACCGCAAGGGAAAGCGTATGCTCGTGGCCAGCACCAACAAGAAACTGGTCAAGCAGCCATCTTCTTTTGAGAACTATGCTGATGTTTTTGCACAATTGGGGTATCCGGTAAAACTAGATTTCCAAAGCATATTCGGCGAGGGAAAAGGCGACTTATCCACGCTTCCACAAGAAGTTTTCCAAGTTGGTGATGATAAAAACATCTCATTGGATAACAATAACTTAGAAGAGCCTTGGATAGGTGTAGCACCGTTTGCGGCACATGCCGGGAAAATTTATCCACAACCCATGATGGAAAAAGTTATCCAGCAACTTATCAGCCATTATCCACATAGTCATATCTTCCTTTTTGGCGGTGGTAAGGATGAAACGCCAGTGATGAATACATGGGCAGAAAAGTTCCCGCAGGTGGTGAATGCATCCGCCCAGCTCCATGGCATCTCGGAAGAACTCATCCTGATGAGTCATCTCAGCGTAATGGTGAGCATGGATAGCGGCAATATGCACCTGGCATCGCTTGTCAACACGCCTGTGGTGAGCATTTGGGGTGCCACCCACCCTTACGCAGGCTTCATGGGATGGCATCAGAGCCCGGAAAATGCCGTGCAGCTCGACATGCCGTGCCGTCCTTGCAGCATTTACGGCAATAAACCCTGTATGCGTGGCGACTTTGCCTGCATGAAGAACATCTCGCCAGAGATGGTGGTAGAAAAAGTGGATAGAATATTAAAGAAAAGATAGGAATGATAAAAGAAGCAGGTTTCCTGTGGTCAGCAGCCATTGGGGAATCTGCTTCTTTGTTTCTTGTCTTCTTTGCTTCTCTGTTTCTTTGTTTCTTTGTTTCTTGTCTTCTTTGCTTCTCTGCCTGCTGTTTCTTTTGGTTTCTCTTGCAGAGTTTCTATATCTAGTCAGCGGGATTTCAGCAGGATTGCTGTGGGATTTCAGCAGGATTTTCGATTATCCACAAAAGCGTGGATAAGTGTACGGAAAACCCCTTTAATAACTTTTTAATAACTTGTGGAATATCCACATTCCCCTATCTCCACCCCCGGGATTATGGATATCCACAGGGTTATTAATAAGTTTTTAGAAACTTTTTCGCAGTTTTTGACTGAAAAAAGATATAAACTTATTAACTTTGCAGCGAATTGGGGAAATGTTGATAAAAAGGTTAAAGCATTAAGAGCCAAGAAAAAGATTTCCAAGCCCTATGCTGATAACCTAAGACAAGACTTGGATAATGAAAAAAGCAAATATTTACGATGTTTTTTATCCACTTTTCCACGTCATATCATCATCCTTATATTCTTTTTTAAAAAATAAGAAATAAAGAAATATAATATTAATGTTATGGTGAAAAACGATTGGATAAAGAAAGGTTACGTGGATGAACCTATCGACGAGACCTTGGACTTGAAGGCTGAAATCAGAAAGCTTTGCAAGGAGAAAGATGCGATTATCCTCGCCCACTACTACACGGTTGGTGAGATTCAGGATATTGCCGACTTTGTGGGTGATTCTTTGGCACTGGCTCGCAAGGCTGCCGAAACCGATGCCAAGGTGATGGTTATGTGCGGTGTGCACTTCATGGCTGAGACTTGCAAGCTCCTGAGTCCTGACAAAACCGTGCTCTGCCCTGACCTGAATGCCGGCTGCTCGCTCGCCGACAGCTGCAAGGCTGAGGATTTGAAGAAATATAAGGAGGAGCATCCTGGTTACAAGGTGGTGAGCTATGTGAATACCACGGCTGCCGTAAAGGCGCTTACCGATTGCGTAGTGACCAGCGGTAATGCCAAGAAGGTGATTGACAGCTTCCCACAGGACGAGAAGATTATCTTTGGTCCTGATTACAACCTCGGCAACTATATCAACAGCGTAACGGGCAGAAACATGCTGCTCTGGAATGGTGGCTGCCATGTACACGAGAAATTCTCGGTAGAGGCCATTGTTAAGTTGAAGCAGGAGCATCCTGAGGCTGTTGTGATGGCTCACCTGGAGTGCAAGGCTCCTGTGCTTGCCGTAGCCGATGTGAAGGGTTCTACAGCCACCATGCTGCATTATGCCCAGGAGCATCCTGAAATCAAGGAGTATATCATCGCCACAGAGGCTGGTATCCTGCATGAGTTGGAGCGCAATTGCCCTGATGTCATCTTCTATCCTGTGCCACCAGAGGTAAGCGAGGGTGGAGTAGGCTGCAGCTGCAATGAGTGCGAGTACATGAAGATGAACTCTTTGAAGAAGATTTATAATAGCCTGAAGTATGGTTGGCCTACAGTGGAAGTGGCAGAGGATATTGCCAAGGATGCTGTGAAGCCTATCGAGAAGATGCTTTCGCTTTCATAAGGCGATAAAAGTGATAAAGGTGATAAAAAGGTTATAACCTTTATGAAAGTTTATGTTCAGTACTTTTGAATCTCCGTTCAATAGTTTTGAATGTACGTTCAGTTGTTTTGAATGTACGTTCAAAACTATTGAACGGAGATTTTGGTTCATATCAGCAACATTTTCTTATCTTCTTGATAGTTCAAATGTTTATTTTTTTAGAAAGAATAAAAGGGTTATTCTGCCTACATAGGTACTTATCATCTTTCTGAACATGGTATATCTCTTGGTGTAATCCTTGTCAGGAAGAGGGTAGAGTCCATATTTTCTCAATTTCTTGATATCATGGTTCAATGCAATAAGTGAATGTTTGAGACGAATGTTATCGCATAGATAATCCATAGTGAGTTGAGCTATACGACGATTAAGTGCCTGTCGGTCAGCCACGGGAATCGTATCAAGCAACTTCTGTAAATTAAGAATTACTTCTAGCTTGTTATTCATGTGGCGAGCGACTTTTTCTTTGCTGTTCAGCTGGCTAGAGGCATACTTATCTACTCTGTTATGGTAAGGCAAAGTATTGGTTTTGAATATTCTCTCGGCTCGTAAGAATAATTGTGGTGTAAATTCCTCATCCTCTCCAAACTCTATTTTTGGAGTAAACTGTAAGCTGCCTATGATTTTGTTTCGAAAAATGTAAGAGCAGACAGAGCCTATCAGATTATTATTGTTGAGATATTCTGTGCCACTTATTGGAGTAGGGAGTTCATAAGATGGTTCTGTTGTGCCCTCCTTTTGAGCAAAGTTGAATGTAACGATGTCTGGATGGTGGTATCTCACGATATCAAGACAGTGCTCATAAGCAGCTTGTATAAGATAATCATCTCCTTCTATGAACTGTATGTATTGTCCTTTGGCCAACTTTAATCCGTAGTTACGTGTCATGCTGTTTCCAAGTTTAGGGAGTCTCAGATATACGATATCGTCGAGATAACCTGCTAGTTCATTAATGCAACACTCATCGTTTCCGTTGTCTATCAAGATAATTTCTCTTTCTTTGACATTCAATGATAGCTGAAGGATGCTTTTGAGGCATTCTTCTATGTATTGCACTGGGTAAGAATCTATAGTAATGACAAAACTTACCAATGGTGCTGCTATATTTGCTTTATTATTTAATTGATTCATAATTTTATATTTTTATGACTGCAAAGATAATAAAAACTTTCTTTTTGGGTTATTTATTTATATAAAATTATCTATTTTTTTATGAGAATACTTTTTTTAGGTGAGGCTAGTTTTTTACATAATACCCTCAAGAAGGGACTTATTGCAAGAGGTCATCGTGTAGTTTTGGCTTCTGATGGTAATGGTTGGCATAATTCTCCTCGGGACATTGATCTGCGTAGAAACATGCGTTTTGGCAAGTTGAGTGGAATTATGGTATTGTTTAAAATCCTTAGCCATTTATCCACATTTTGTGGAAATGATATTGTACAAGTGCATAATTATCAGTTTGTTCCATTGATGCCTAGATGGAATAAATTGATGTTTAAGTTTCTGAAGATGAGTAATAAGAAGGTTTTGAAGGGATGTTTTGGAGATGATCCGCAAATTTTTGCCATGCAGTCGCATGGCATACCTGCTTACTCTGATACCTACTGGAATGGACATTTGCAGAATGTAGAAGAAAACAAGGAGCGAATAGCAGAGCAGATGATACCCGAGTTTTATGACTGCTGGAGATATACTAGTAGGTATGCCGATGCTCTTATACCTTGTCTTTATGAGTATTATCTTTGTTATCATACTCCTGCCTATCAAGATAAACTTCATTATATACCCCTTCCTATGGAGATACCTTCTATGGATGCCGCAACATTAGTAAAGGGAAAGGCTGATGTTATTAAAGTATTGGTTGGGTTACAACCCAAGCGAGAATACATAAAAGGAGCTTTGAAGATAGCTCATTTTGTAGAAATATTGGCAAAGAAATATCCTGGAAAAATTGATATTAAATATGTTGAAGGTGTACCTTATGAAGAGTATTGTAGGATGATAGAGGAGGTAGATGTCTTGGTTGATCAGTTTTATAGTTATACTCCTTCTATGAATTCCTTGGCTGCTATGGCCCGTGGTACGGTGGTTATTGGTGGGGGAGAGGAAGACTATTATAATTTTATAGGCGAAGCAGAATTGCGACCAATCATCAATGTGAGTCCCGAATATTCTGAAACGAAGAATGTCGCTATCATTGAGGGGGCTTTCTTTTGCGAAAGGAATCTTGCAAAATTATCTTCTCAAAGTATAGAATTTGTCAAGAAATACCATAGTATTTATCGTGTGGCTGAAGCCTATGAAAAGCTTTATGAAAGACTTCTCATAGGCTGATTATATGAGTATGGAGAGAGTGTGTAGCACACTTCTCATACATCAAATTGTTGATAATAATTTTTCCCATTCTTTGAAGATAGAAGATTTGTTATATTTTTTTTCTATTTCTAGAGCATTATTTCCTAATTGCTTTCTGAGTTTAGTACTGGAGAGTAATTGGGAAATAGCTTCAATAAAAGCTTTCTCGTCGTCTTGTTCAACAATATATCCATTATACTCATTCTTGATAATATATTTGGCACCATACTTGAAATTGAATGTTACAGAAGGAAGTCCACAAGCTTGGGCTTCTATTAGCACCATTGGCTGTCCTTCATAATGTGAAGACATAATATGTAAGCTATAGTTTGGATACATCTCTATCATATTTTCGCATCTTCCACATAGTCTTATTTGTGCATTTAGATGCAGTTCGTCTATTTGTGTTTGAAGAGTTTGATAAAGTGAACCTTCACCATAGATATCAAGTTGCCAGTCTGGATATTTTTTTGCTATCTTTTCCCAACAGCGAATGAGTCTGTCAAATCCTTTAGGATATTCAAGCCTTCCTACGGCTATGGCTTTTTTGCTGGTATAGTCTTTTACAATCTGTTTAGGAGTATCTATAAAGTTCGGAATAACGCATACATTATTAGCATATTGATATTCTCTAGCATCATCTTGTGTTAAGCATACAACCTTGTAAGCAGATTTTTCCATCCAATAGAATAGTTTGTGATATGGAGTAAAAGAACGCGCTGAATGTGATTCGTATATTTTCTTGGCTTGGGTTTTGCATAAAGGTAGAATAATAGCTCCAAGAACCATAGTAAAAAAAATTACATCAGGTTTAATCTCATTAATTACCTTTTGAAAGTGAATGAAAACTCTCCAAATGGTAATGATTCTGTAGATGATAGAAAGTATAATAGAATTACTCTTTGAGGTAAATGGTATATCTAAGGAGATAAAATTAACCCCTTTATTCAATTTATAGCTCATGGGTTTTTCATCATGATATACCGATATGATGGTTATTTCATGATGGAATGATGCTAAATAGTTTGCTTTCTCAGAAATGATTCGTTCGGCTCCTCCTTTTATAGAGAAATCTTCTATCATATATACTATTTTCATAATTTTAATAGTTGTTTAAAGATGACACAAGATAAGTGTATTCCTAATATGTTTATCATTAATGCCTTGATAATATCACTGCTACTTCTGTATTTTTTGATACTTACTCTTTGCTGGTATAGGAGTAGCTTGCTGTTTTTATAGGCATGTAATTGAATAGTAAACATATCTAAATAAAGTCTATGCCATAGAGACTCTTTTGTATTGATGTTTAACAGTTTTACAACATAGAGTTGAGCCTCTAATAATAGAGACATATTTTTTTCTGCAACGATGCCATTGCTATTCCAGTGATAAATATACATACCTTTAGTAGTTGTATAAATCAGAGGTTTTCTTGCAATGTATTGTCCTATAAAATATACATCCTCATATTTTTTTCCTTTAGGAAAATAGATACCTTTAATAGATGTTGTCTTGAATATTTTATTCCATGCCCAACAGTGTTCAAATCCATTTTCTGATAACCATAATAGGGCATCAGGATAACATTTATCTTTAGGCATAAAAATATGTTGGCTAGGACATCCGATTCGTTCGGTGACAGGATATTCTAACATGTCATATTCAGGGTGAGTCTGGAGAGTCTCCAACAGAGGTAGATAAGTATTTGCCTGAACTTCATCATCACTATCTACAAAAGTCGTATATTCTCCTTTTGCTTCCATGAGTCCTGTATTTCTAGCATCTGATAAGCCGCCGTTAGCTTTGTGTATAACTTTTATTCTAGAGTCAGACAAAGCCAATTCGTCTGCTATTCGACCGCTGTTGTCGGTAGAACCATCATTAATCAACAGCAACTCGAAATTAGTGAAAGACTGTTTCTGTATGCTTTGAATACATCTCACGAGTGTCTTTTCTGAATTATATATAGGAACAATAATACTTAGTTTCATGCATACAAAAATACTAAATTTATGTGGAATCTCCAAAAAATAAATAAAGTTTTAATTATTCTTATCATAAAAATGATTTCTGCTGCAATAATTGGAAGCTGATATCGTTTATATATTATGATACAAGAACTTTCAATACTAATACCTGTTTATAATGATAATGCCACTATGTTGGTAAAATCTCTTAGTAAACAAGCACAAGCCATTTCCGGTTTGTGTTATGAAATTGTTGTTTTTGATGATGGGAGTACCGATGTAACTTCTGTTGAAATCAATAAGTCTTTGACTCTTTTGCCTCATTGCCGATATGTATGTGCAGAACATCATGATTGTCGTGCAGCTATGCGGAATGATATGTTTAGACAGGCAAAGTATGAGTGGCATTTAATGATAGATGCCAGATTAACATTGGTGAATGAAAACTTCTTGATGCGTTATCTTTGTTGTGGTGCTCAAGTAGGAGAGGTTGCATGTGGAGGAGTTTGTGTGGATGGTGGGCATCTTACAGCTGAATTATATCGTGAGAATTTGCGTTTTAGATATGAAAAGCATGAAGAGTCTAAACATTCATATCTTGAAAGAAAGGCTAAGCCTTATAAGGCTTTTCGTACTACTAATTTTTTTTATCATAAGTCAGTATTGGAACAAGTTCCTTATAATGAGAAAGTTAAAGGATATGGCTATGAGGATGTTTTGCTAGGAAAGGCATTAGGAGAAAAGAAGATAAAAGTAAACCATATTGATAATCCTGTTGCCTATACAAAGTTTGAGAAAAATCAGATTTATCTTCGGAAAATAGAAGAGGCATTAAGTACTTTGCATGCATTTGAAGGAGAGTTAAATGATTACTCTCCATTATTGCATGCAAGAAATATCTTAGGAAAGTTGCATCTTCTGGAGCCTTTCCGAAAATTTCATGCTCTCTGTAAAGGATGGGAGCTTATGAATCTTTGTAGCAACAAGCCTTCTCTTTTCATATTTAAGCTCTATAAGCTAGGCTATTACGTCAGCCTTTAAGTTTAGGAAGAGATAGAATTGTTATTGCAAATGGAATGGCTGCATCTATATAGGTTATGTCGTAGTTTGAATTAAATATATCTGTCCAATTCCCATAAATATACATAGAATATCCATAGGAGATTATTGGGATGAGCAGTAGTATTATAACAGAATATAGAACCTGTAATTGGTAGTTACCTTTCCAAGTTAGAGACATGGTAAGAACTGTTGTAACAAGGAATATAGTTGCAATTGGGCTACCTTGTCTAAACTGTAAGGAAAAAGGATTGTTTTCAGCTCCAAATAACTCCTTGGCATCCCATAATATTAATGGTAGAAATGTCATTGCAAATACTCCCACAATAAGAAGTGGGATAAGAATCTGCTTCTTTACTTTTAATTTTATATAGTATGGAAAAAATAGAATGAACAGAGGAAATGCTACGCTCAGTCTGGTAGATAACCATAAACCTACACACACAGACAGAATCCATGGGTGCTGTTTGAAATTAATTTGATAGACTTGCAGTATATTGATAAAAGCTGCTAGCAGAAAGAAGTTTGATATGAGATCGCTTCTTACAGCTACTTCATACCAAAGGTTAATAGAAAGGAACAATAAAAGTGTAGCCTTGATGGCTGCTTTGTAACCTGATAATAACTTAATACTGTAGATAAATATCATGCAAGTGAATATTTCTGATAATCCTACGTTCTGTAATAGATAGAATGGTATATGGAATACCAGCCATATAGGAAATGGTGATGCATTTCCGCCTAGATGTGTTTTGGCAGAATACGGAAATTGTCCATTGAAAAGATTTTGGATAGGATAAGCTAAGGCCGACCATCGATCAACTTTGTTGGTTAATGGGTCAAAGTGGTATTGTGCTATCAATAGTCCTATCACAAGAACTGTAGTTGTTATACCAAACAGATAAGGTAAATATTTGTTTGTTTTTTCTTCTTCTTCTTTTGGTGCAAAGAAGAGAATTCCTAAGGTCAAAACTATAGCGTATCCAATACAGACATATCCATAGTATTCGGTAACTCTCATACTATATTTGCACATGAGTGTATAGCATATCCCTATATAGAGAATACCGGTTAAGCTATAGATGAAATAGCTTTTTTTACTTAGAAGCTGATTGATTCTTCTGAAAATAACACTTATGATGATAGAATATGCAGAATAGATGAATATGGATATTATGCCAGTGATGGCTGGCATAAAGTTGTAATGAACTATATATAATTCGTAACTGATTTTACCTAATTTATTGAATATACCAATCTTTTTAAATAGCGGAAAAAGGAAAGGTGCGGCTATGATAGACATAGCCAACGGCAGTTTAATGTTAAGCAGTATAACATTAAACAGTATCGATCCCTTTATTTGCTGAATAGTTGGTATTTCTTTGATTAACAGGAATATAATTCCGTATATTACGCTTAGGCAAGTATACTTCAATACATGCTTTTTGTTTAGTTTGTTCAGCTTCCCAACATATTCTGATGCTAAGTATCCACAGAAAAAGGAGAAAGCTTGTTCACTATATAGTTGTTGCTGGAATACATTATATATTCCAAAGACAAAAAGAATGTATTTCGTATTTTTTGTAAAAAATCTTCTGCTTATCCAATATATAAGATACCATCGTATGATATAATCGACGAACCAGAGATCTGAAGCGTAAAAAGTCAAATTCTTTAGAAGTTGTACTGAATTAAAATGTTCAACGAATGGTAGTTGAAATAAAAAAATAGTCCAGCATGGGATGATTACACGAAGAAATCTCTTTTTCCAAAAGTTATTGATGCCATTTATTTTATGGCTTTCATTAATGCCAAATCCTGAAATAAATAGGAAAACAGCAACAGCTACGCTACCAAAAATATTAAAAAAGCGAGGATAGTCCTCTAACTGCATAACAAAGTGCATCAGCATGATTAACAATGCTGATACACCTTGCATCCATAAAGTATTTTGACGTGATAATATATTATTTTCTGTCATTGGTTTGTCTTTTATCGAATAATAGCTATTTTGCAAACAATTCCTTTTTCACCACTCTCTGTCGCTGTTTCTACCATATAGATACCACTTGCTACTTTTTTACCATTTAGGTCACAACCGTCCCAAGTATAACTACCTCCTGCACTTTTGCCTTCGTTTATTAAAGTTCCATTTGTTGATACTATTTTTATATCAGCATTAAACGATAATCCAACGATGTTTATTTTACCGGTATAATTCGGTTTTACAGGGTTTGGATATGCATAAATATTGTCTTTGGTCATTTCTGCATTAGGGCTGATAATTCCATTATTGAAAGAGCACAGTCCTTTATCTGTAGCAAAATAGACCTTTCCGGTATTATTATTAATAGCAATACTATGTATTATGTTGGATATTAATGGGGAGTTTTCTGTATTAAAATGATAAATTTGGGTATTGCAATCATCACTTATCAGATATACTCCATTATCTGTACCCATCCATTTTTGATTCGCACCATCTATAGCAATAGAGCGTATGTTACTGTTTGCCAGCAGATAATCAGCATAATTTGTACCATCGTTACGAGGTACTTTATGTTGTGTAAATATCTTTGATTCATTTTTTATTTCAGAAACAGTAATATAGAGAGGACCGGATGTTGTTCCTATCCATATATTACCATATCTATCTTCTGCAGTACAATGCACATAGTTTGGCGTAATTGTATTTCCGTCTTCATTTGTGAATGTTGGTCCATACATGGTTAGTTTGTCATTATGATAATCATACTGATAAAATATGTTCTTGTCGTAGAAATTATTCACGAACCATATGTAATTATATTTCTTTCCAAGTGTAATTCCTGTCAGATTATATTTGTCATTGTTGCTTATTTCGCTATGAGAATATGTATTCCATTCTTCTGAAGCTTGATTATAGGACAGGATATTATTATCTCCTAAACTGTTTAAAAGCCACAACTTACCTGTTTGGTCATATTTTACAGATGAAATAATCGTGTAGCTCTTGCTCATAGGCGATGTAATCACACTTGTGTTGTCTTTGTTGTAGCATTTTATAAATTTTCCATCTTGGAATTCGTATAGTCCCGCTTTTGATCCTACCATGATATGTCCATCTTTTGTTGGATCAAAGTCTAAACTTAATAAGTCTCTATATCTGTGGCCTAATGAAGCATCTGTTGGCTGCTCAAATTCTTCCCATTTTTCTTCATCCCAAACATGTACTTCTCCTATATTATCGCAGTCTTTTTCTTGTGACCATGCACCTGCTACTGCATATAATTTATTATTATTCAGATACAAACGATAGAATTTATTAGATGCAGGACCGTTAGGGAGTATTCCTTCTGTGTGGTATACTTTTTCTCCGTCTGCATTCTTAGTATAATATGTTAATTTATTATCTTTTACAGTCCACCAATACTTATTTGTTGTATCATATACTGTAGTTGAATTGGTCGGTTGATCTTTATAGTCTCCTATTTTTTTCCAATTATTCTTGTCTAACAGATTGTTCTTTAATTCTCCTCGATATATGCCATTTGCTTTTGATGCTGCATAGAGATAGTTGTTTTCTATATAGCAATAATTTACATTGAATCCCAAATTGTAAGTATCCTGTATTTCTCCTTCTCTTGTATTAAGTTTTATAATGCCAAAAGAAAGTGATAGATAAACATTTGCCCCATTTGTATATATATGGTTCACCTGTTTATCACCAGTCATATTTTTTTGATACAAATCAGGCACATTAAGCGCATTTCCGCTGACATCTAATAAGTCTATATTGCCATTGGTATATATAATCACCAATTTTTTGGTAGTTTTATTCCAAGCAATATGATTTATATCGAAGTCGGAAAGCTGGTTTGCCTTGTCATATGTTGTCACAGAACCGTCTTTTATATTGTAAGCAAAAAGACCATTCGATGCCAGTACAAAGACTTTAGATCCTGCGGGTTCTATCTCTGTAATGGTATTGTAACTAGGATATATCTCCCAACTTCCCTTATCAATGGCTGATAAGGGAAGTGTTAAGAATAGTATTGTAATTAATAATGTAATTGCCTTCATTGTTTATATAATTTGGTCTAATACTATATTAACTACAAATGTGCTCGTTTATTGTGGAATATAGTATTTCTTTCCATTAATAATTTTAAATCCTTTATATAATTTGCCTACCTTTTGTCCCAGCATGTTGTAGATAGGCTTCTGAACAGTGTTCTCCTCTTGATGAATCTCAGAGATATCGGTTGAAATAGGGAATTGGTTGGTATCCAGATAGTTTAATCTGTTGATAATCCAATTCTTGATGTATTCTATTTCTGACTTGAAGTTCAGAGGATAGCCGCCAATATCAGAGTCTTTCGACCATTTGCACTCTTCTCTGCTGGCTGCGCCACTTTTCACCAGCATATCATAATAGCCCTGATATCTGGATATGAGATTTTCCTCGCTGAAATAAGTCTTTCTTAATTCCTGGTATCTGCTAGCCATCTTTTCATTATAGTTATCTACATTCAAGGAGCTGAGCCTATGATATAGGTTAAAACCATCCTTCACTTCCAGGTCTGTATTAGGCAATACATAATCTGGATGAAGTGGGGTGGAGCAATGCCAATCTTGTCCTACGCTGGCATCCAAGTCCCAGATGGCAAGGGTTAGCTTCTTGCCCTTTGCCACATCATAAATTCCCCAATACATGTTTTTGCCGTTATTATCCACAGGTTTCAGCGTTTCCTGGAATAGCTGGTAGTCGATGAGTACAGGAATATCGAAGTAATCACCCACTTCTTTCTTGAATGTCTCGTCGTTGCTGTTTACTACAAAATCGATGGCTTCATAAAGCGGACTGTAATCTGTTGGATTAACATCGTCTATATCAGGATATTTGGTCTCGAATGCATGCCAGGTTTCCTGGGTGTTGTCGTAATCTTTATCGATATCAAAGAATGTAGCTTTATCCCAAGAACTTACCTTCCAAAGCTGACCGTGAAACTCCTGATTCTTATCATCATATTTCTTGAGTTTTAACTCCTTTCTGTCCATGGATTCGGTCAGCGAATAGATGCCGCGATACTCGTTGTTGAGGATAACCTCTACCACTTTTCCCGTTACGCCACTCTTGGCCTTAGGCTCCTTTGAGGCATAGTATGGCTTGGTGGCAAAGTCGTTCCAAATCTCTGTGGCAATACGGTTTCTCAGGCGGAACAGGTCTATTTGTCCTGCATCCATAATCCAGTTATTGTCTTCTCTCATCCCCAGGAGCGAGATGTCCTGGCTCTTGCCTTTGAAGTTGATAGATTTTATCTTGTAGTTTCTCTTGTGCTTATCCGCCGTATTGGTGGAACCTCCTCTCCATTTGGCTTTGATCAAAGAGATAGTCGGCTCTGTGGCATCAGGAGAATACAATGACATGCTTCCTTGGGCGTAATCATAGCCGAATGAGCCTTGCAGCACCAGGAGCGGCAAGAAGGTGAAGGTAATCTTGGTATTGATTTCTTTGTTGCCTTTTCGGGCATGAATGGAGTAAAGTTTGTTGCCTTCCACTTGCTTGAAAGTATAGCTGTAAGCTATCTGGCTGCCATCAATGCTCAGGTCGCTCCAATCTGAGGCAATATCCAATAGAATGATTGCTTCATAATCTTTGCCAAAAACCTCCTCCGGAATGCTTGCCATATACGTATCGTTTTGCTTATCATAGATGATATTTTTTCCATTGATCGTAAACTGGGCATAGGATGGGATGCTTATGGCAAGACATAATATGATGATATATAGACAATATAGCCGTTTCATATTTCTTTTTACTTCCCTACTACTTCTTTTTCAAGTATTCTGCCAGTTTGGCCACGGCTCTGGCTCTGTGGCTGATGCCGTTCTTGATTTCCTCACCCAGCTCGGCAAAGCTCTTATCGTAGCCTTCTGGTACGAAAATCGGGTCGTAGCCGAAGCCTTCGGTGCCGTGCTTCTCGGTGGCGATGTGACCATTCACGATGCCGTCAAACTGATGAATCTTCTTGATGCTGGTGCAGCCGCAAGGGCACACATCCTGCTTTTCTATGTAGCAGATGACGGTGCGGAAGCGAGCCTGGCGGTTTTCCTTGCCGTCCAGTTCTCTCAGCAGTTTAGCCATGTTTGCCTCGCTGTCGTGGTCGGTTCCCTCGGCATAGCGGGCACTATGAACGCCAGGGGCACCATCCAGTGCCTCTACTTCTAGACCGGTATCATCGGCAAAGCAACTTACGTGGTAATGATCGTAGATATACTGAGCCTTCTGCAAAGCATTCTCTTCCAGTGTGTTGCCGGTTTCTGGAATATCCACGTCGCATCCTATTTCCTTCAGCGATACTACCTCGTAGTCGCTGCCCAGGATGTCGCGAATCTCCTGGAGTTTATGCTGGTTATTTGTTGCAAAAACTATCCTTTTCATAAGTTTATAATTTATAGTTAATAGTTTATAGGGCATTCTTGCAATAGTGCTTCTTGCTATACGGCGAAGCCGCTATAAACTTTTAACTTTTAATTGATTTTATGTCTTTTTCCTTGATTTTCACTTTCATCTCATCAAATCCCTCGCCATACACACCGATAACGGCACTCTGACTTACAAAGGCATTCGGGTCGATAATCTTGACGATGCGGAAGATGGTGACGCTCTCGTTCTTCTTGGCAAGGATACAGAGCACCTTCATCTCGTCGCCCGTGTACCAGCCATGACCATCCAGAATGGTTACACCATGGTCCATCTGCGTGCCGATGGCGTTGGCTATCTCCTGATATTTCTTGCTGAATATCATGAACTGCACACTCTCTCGCTTGGCGTTCATCACATAGTCGAGTACCAGGTTTTCTATCACCATCGTACAGAGACCGAATACCACCTTTCTAACGGCGTCTATTGTGGTAAAGTCGGGCTTCGCATTGAAGACGAAGAACGAACTGCCCACGATGAGGAGATCTACGAAGATGAGCACCCGGCCCAGCGAGATGTTGTGATATTTATTCACGATGGCGGCGATGATATCCGTTCCACCCGTACTTCCATTGTGCAGGAAGACGACGGCGAGCGATAATCCCGTAAACAGACAGCCGATGATGAGCGACATGAAGTCCTGTCCCACGCCCAGCACCTGTATCATCTTTCCATCTTCACCTATCATCCAGTCTTGCGCCACAGCCAGGAACACGGATAGCATGATGATGGCGTAGATGGTTTTCACCATGAACTTGAATCCCAGTATCTTCAGCGCGGCAAGCAGCAAGGCGGCATTAATGAGAAAATAAGACAAATAGATAGGTATCCCCGTGCCGTAGTAAATCACGGCTGCGATACCCGTTACGCCACCCGTTACTATCTGGTATGGAAGCAGAAAAATGGTCCATCCAAATGTGTAAAGCAAGAGTCCAAGGGTAATGTAGAAATAATCCTTGCACTCATTCTTAATTGTTTGACTGATTGCTATTTGCATAAAATTTCCTCGTATTTTTAAAGCGCAGAAGGTCGCCCATTTTTAGATGAGACGACCTTCTGTATATTATCAATGAATTA
>ERZ1026858.846-NODE-846-length-16230-cov-6.508192_pt1 | contig 16230 bp, 12 predicted proteins | sample MGYA00380159_ERZ1026858 | MGnify/ENA primary metagenome ERZ1026858 (study PRJEB33269, sample SAMEA4719795) | human gut metagenome | biome: human-associated habitat; feature: organic feature; material: feces | place: Cameroon | collected 2013-10 ...
GGGGTAAACTCGGCCACAAAGTCGTTGCCGCGGTACAGCCGCACGCTCTCGGCGTTGGTGAACACCCAGCAGGCGGCGGCTGCGCCGCCGGGCAGGTCGCCCAGCGTCATGGCAGAGGAGACCTCCAGCACGATGTCGGAGGGGGAACGGGGCGTTTTCTGGCTGGCATAGACGGCGGCGGAGAGCTTTGGGTTGCGGAACAGATCCATCACGCCGTGGTAGCAGATGCGGTCGCCGCTGCCAAACTCCCGGTGGGTGTTGTAGTCGGTCATGCACCAGCCAAAGCTGCCCGCAACGCCCGGCTGGGCAATGCTGTCGTTCAGCACGGCGGCGTGGTGCAGCGCCTGCACCAGACGGTGGGGCTCGTCATCAAAGGGCTTGGCGGGGAAGTTCTGCCCGCCGAACTCGCTGATAAGGTAGCCCTTGCGGGTGTCGGGGGTCACGGCGGCGCGGTTCTCGCAGCCCGCGCCGCGCCCGGCGTAGGAATAATCGTTGTAGGCGTACACGTCCTCCAGCAGCTGGCTTTTGCGGGTGCTGCGGCTGCCCGCCGTAGGGCGGGTGGGGTCCAGCCGGTGGATGGCTTCGTTGGTGCGCTTATAAAAGGCTTCGTTGTCGGGGCTGCCGCTGATGCGGGCACCCCACAAAAAGATGCTGGGATGGCTGCGGTACTGGCACACCATCTCCCGGCAGTTCTGCAGCGCCTGCGCCTGCCACACCTCGTCGCCGATGTGCTGCCAGCCGGGCATTTCGGGGAACACCAGCAGACCCAACTCGTCGCAGGCGTCCAGAAACGCCGGGCTGGGGGGCGCATAGCAGGTGCGCACGGCGTTGCAGCCCAGCTCCTTTTTCAGCAGCTGGGCGTCCAGCCGCTGGATGCTGTCCGGCATGGCGTAGCCCTGATAGGGGTAGCTCTGGTGCCGGTCAAGGCCGCGCAGCTCCACCCGCTGGCCGTTCAGGTACAGCCCGCCCGCCACGAACTGCACGGTGCGGAAGCCGAACCGCACCGTTTTTTCGTCCAGCACCCGGTCGGGCAGACCGCCGGTGCCGGGGCGGATGAGCCGCACGGTCAGGGTGTACAGGGTAGGGTGCTCTAAGCTCCATGGGTGCACGTTGTTCAGCGTGCCGGTGATGGGCAGGGAAAGCTCGCCGCTGTACACCGCCCGGCTCCCGGCGGGGCTGCGGATCTCGGCCTGCAGGGTGCAGCCGACCGTCTCGCCCACGGTGGCGGTGTAGATGCGGAAATCGCCCTCTGCCTTTGCCTCGATGAACACGTCCCGCAGATAGGCAGGCTCCTTGATATCCAGACTGACGGCGCGGTAGATGCCGCCGTAGGTCAGCGCATCCAGCTGCCCGCCGAAGGGCGGGATGTTCAGATCCTCCCGGCTGTCGCAGCGCACAGCCACCACGTTCTTCTGCCCCAGACGCAGCGCACCGGTCAGGTCTACCGTAAAGGCGGTGTAGCCGCAGCCGTGGTGGAACATCCGCCGCCCGTTGCAGAACACAGTGGCATCGTGTGCCACTGCCCCGAAGGTAAGCAGCACGGTGCGGCCCAGCCACTCTTTGGGCGCAAAAAACTCCCGCCGGTAGCCGCACAGGCGCTGGTAGTCGTTCTCATTGCAGTAGTTATAAGGCAGGGGCTTGACCGTGTGCGGCAGCCGCACCGGGGTAAGGGAAAGCTCCGGGCACTCCGGGCGCACCAGCGCCGGGTCGAATGTGGGGGTGAACAGCCAGCCCTCGTTCCAATCGTAGTGTTCCATAGCAGGATCTCCGTCTGAGTGATATGCTTATGGAGGTATGGTATCACAAAGTTATGAACGAAAAAAGCATTCGTGCCCCTTTTGTGCCGGAACAGCAGAAATTTTGCAGTGCACGAAAGCTGCCGGTGGCAGGTTGCCCAAGAAATGCTTGGAAAAATTGTACAAAATCGCCCATAGAAATGGAGCCCCGGAACGCCAGCGGCGTTCCGGGGCTCTGAAATCATTTTCACGAGAGGGACTGTATGTGAAAAATGGATTGGGAAACTCTGTGGAGTTTCCCAATCCATAAATTTAAAATAATTCTTCCGCTGAAGATGCGCAGAGCAACGCGGAGCGCATAACAAATCTTTTATCTCAGCGGATAAAGCTGGTCATGGGGCGGGGCGGGTTCTGCGGGTGGTCGATGCCTGCAGCCTTACCGGCTTCGATGCAGCGCAGCAGCCATGCCATGTTGCGGCCCAGTTCCTGCATCACGGCGCAGCCTTCGGCGTCCTGCAGCACCTGCTCGGGGTTCGAGCCATGCACCATCGCCCAGTAGGAGCCGTTGACCAGCGGCATATGGAAGAACTGGGGGTATTTGACCAGCTGGTCAAGAGTGGAGGTGGTACCGGCGCGGCGGGCAGAGCAGCAGATGGCGGCGGGCTTGTAGGCCAGATACTTGCCGCCCGCGTAGGCCAGACGGTCCATAAAGCTGGCCATGTTGCCCGCAGCGGAGGCGTAGTGCACCGGGCTGCCGAACACGAAGGCGTCGGCGGTCTTGGCCTTCTCAATGGCTTCGTTGACGACGCCGCCGAACACGCACCCGTTGCCGCTGCGGCAGCCGCCGCAGCCGATGCAGCCGCCCACGGGCTGACCGCCGACGTGCAGGATCTCGGTTTCAATGCCCTGTGCCTTCAGCTCCCCGGCAATAAGGGAAAGGGCGGTGTAGGTGCAGCCCTTCTCGTGGGGGCTGCCGTTGATGAGCAGAACTTTCATGCTGTATACTCTCCTTTGCTGAAATGCGCCGTAAAATGCGCAATATTGCTGCTATGATTGTAGCACAAAGCCGCCCGCAGCGCAATGCGGGCTCTTGACAATGCTATGCAGTTGGGAGATAATAAAGGATACGAAAGAGTTCAAACTGGCTGCCGCGGGGGCGGCAGCTACGGCAAGGAGGTAACATCATGCGCGTGATCGCAGGAGAAGCCCGGGGCCGCAGGCTGGAAGCACTGCCCGGCACCGATGTGACCCGCCCCACCCTCTCGCAGGTGAAGGAGGCGATGTTCAGCATCGTACAGTTCGACCTGCCCGGGGCACGGGTGCTGGATCTGTACGCCGGCAGCGGCCAGCTGGGCATCGAGGCGCTGAGCCGGGGTGCGGCCCGGTGCGTCTTTCTGGACGAGAGCCGGGAGGCCGTAAGCATCGTGATGCGCAACTGCAAGGCCTGCGGCGTGTTTGACCGCAGCCGGGTGAATATCGGCGAGGCTGCGCGGTTTTTATCGGCCTGCCGGGAGCAGTTCGATCTGGTGCTGCTGGACCCGCCCTTCCGCGGCGGCACGCTGGAAAAGATCCTGCCCGCCGTGGAAAAGTGCGTCGCTCCGGGCGGCATCGTGCTGTGCGAGAGCGAAACAGGCATCGTGCTGCCCGCGCAGGCGGGCAGTCTGACCCTGCAGAAACAGTATAAATACGGCAAGGTGCTGCTGTGGAAGTACACAAAGCCCATGCAGCCCGCCGCTGAGCAGGAGGGAGAAGCCTTATGAACGTGAACGAGCTTTTGGATACCATTGAGGATGCACTGGAAGAGAGCGCAAATGTGCCCCTTTCCGGCGGCAAGCGCATCGTGGATGTGGAGCAGATCCGGGATTATCTGGACGAGGTGCGGGCGGCTCTGCCCGGCGAACTGCGGCAGGCGCAGCAGATCGTGAACGACCGGGCGCAGATCGTGGACAGCGCCAACGCACAGGCACAGGCCATTGTAAAAAAGGCCGAGGAGCGCGCCCGCATTCTGGTCAGCGATGCCGAGATCGTCAAGGCCGCCCAGCAGCGCGCGGCTGAGATCACCGTTGCTGCCCAGACCGAGGCACGCACCCTGCGCCAGACCGTGACCGACTACTGCGAGAATATGCTGCGCACCACCGAGGACACCATGGTGGAAAACGCCGCACAGGTCAAAAACATCCGCAACAGCCTGCGCCAGAACGCCAAGAAAAACGGCTGATAACGGCCAACTTTCCACACAAATTCCACACATTGCGGAAAATGCAGTCCCTGCGAGCAAAAATGACGGCTCACAGGGACTTTTTTTGTGGACTTTTGCGGCAAAAAGCCGCCCGAAAACCCTTGCATTCACAGGCTTGATTTGCTACAATAAAGATGTATCAGTGGGGCAAAGTGGGTAAAAGTAGGGCATACACCCTGAAAACGCCCCTGAAAGGGGGAGCAGCGCGTGTTTTTTGGCCGTTATGATTACACCATCGATGCCAAGGGGCGGCTGAACTTCCCCGCAAAATTCCGCGACGCCATGGGCGAGAGCTTTGTGGTGCTGGAATGGGTGGACAACTGCCTGTTCGCACTGCCCATGGAGGAAGTCCAGCGGCTGGCGGACAAGCTGGAAAGCGATGAGCTGATGAACAGCTGGGCTGTCTCCGGCGATCTGTTCAGCACCGCCTGCGAGGTGGTGCCGGACAAGCAGGGACGCATCCTGCTGCCCGCAGAGCTGCGCGCCTACGCCGGGCTGGAAAAGGACGTGACCATCATCGGCAACCGCAACCACGCCGAGATCTGGGCCACCGAGGTCTGGAACGCCCGCCGCGCCGCCGTGACCAACGACCAGCGCGCCGAGCAGCTGCGCAAGCTGCACCTCTGATGCAAAAAATTAAACCGAGGAAGGAGGCCGTGCCAATGGCCTTTGAAGAACAGCAGCCCTTTGACCCGGCCTCGTTTGAGCATATCCCCGTTTTGCTGAACGAGTGCCTGACAGGGCTTGCCATCGACCCGGCGGGCACCTATCTGGACGGCACCGCCGGCGGCGCGGGACATTCCCGCCAGATCGCTTTGCGGCTGGATGCCGCCAAGGGCGGCAGACTCATCTCGCTGGATCAGGACCCGGACGCGGTGCAGACCGCGCGGGCGCGTCTTGCCGGGCTGCCTGCCACCGTGGTGCAGATCAATTTCCGCTATGCGGGGCAGGCGCTGGAGCAGCTGGGCATTGAAAAGATCAACGGTGCACTGCTGGATCTTGGCGTTTCCAGCCACCAGCTGGACGATGCCGCCCGGGGCTTTTCCTATCGAGCAGACGCACCGCTGGATATGCGCATGAGCCAGCAGGGTGAGACCGCCGCAGACCTTGTGAACACCGAAAGCCGCGAGGAACTGGCCCGTATCCTGCGGGACTACGGCGAGGAACCCTACGCATGGCAGATCGCAGGAAAGATCGTGGAGGTGCGGGAAACTGCTCCTATCCTGACCACCCTGCAGCTGGCAGATACCGTAGCAAGCGCGATGCCCCCGGCAGAGCGCCGCAAAAACAAGAACCCCTCCCGCCGCACCTTTCAGGCACTGCGCATTGCAGTGAACCATGAACTGGATGCGCTGGAAGAGGGCTTGGATACCATTTTCGATCACCTTGCACCGGGCGGCCGGTTGTGCGTGATCACCTTCCACTCTCTGGAGGACCGGCTGGTCAAGAACAAGTTCCGCCGCTGGTCCACGGCCTGCACCTGCCCGCCGGAGTTTCCGGTGTGTGTATGCGGCGGCAAGGCAAAGGCAAAGCTTATCACCCGCAAACCCATTGAAGCTGATACGCAGGAGCTGGAGGAGAACCGGCGCAGCCGTTCTGCCCACCTGCGTGTACTGGAAAAATGCTGAGATGCCGGAAGCACCGGCATCATGAGGAGGAGAGGAACCATGGGTCAGCCAGCATACGATCGTAACGCGGCGCGCCGCCGCAGGGCACCGCAGCCCCAGCGCAAAGCAAACCTGCGGGTAGCAAAGGGCGGCAAGCGGCGGTTGAACCCGCTGCAGGCCGCCGTACATAACGCCATGAATCTGGTGGCGGCAGCACTGCTGGTGGGTTTTGCCATCAGCCTGCTGTGGAGCGAGGCACAGCTGGTGGAGCTGAACGACCAGATCCAGGACGCAAAAGCGCAGCTGGTCAGCGAGCAGAGCCAGTATACCTACTACAACAGCACCCTGAACAGCAAGACCAACATTGCCAGCGTGGAGGAGACCGCAGGGCGGCTGGGTCTGATGAAAGTAGACCCCAGCCAGATCACCTACATCCGCTTGGGCGAAAGCGGCGCACTGGTGCGCCGGGAGTCCACCGTGCGGCAATGGACCGACTTTTTGTACACCGGCGCGGTGAACATTCTGGGCACCGTGAGATAAACGGAAAAAGCGTGCGGCGGCGCACGCTTTTTTCGGTTTATGGACACCGCAGTCTGAACAAATAACAGCGCAGGGCGTGCGGAATGCAGTGCACGCCCCGCAGGAGAGAACCAATGCAAGAACCTTTCCGTAACAAAAAAAGCAGGGGCTACCGCCTGCGTCCGGCTTCCGGCCGGGACCGGCTGGACAGCCGGGTGCGGCGGATTTGCAGCCGTCTGGGCATCCTTGCGGTGGTGGTGGCGGCAGCCATCGTCATCCGCAGCCTGTATAATATCCAGATCGTCCACGGGGCAGAGTACCGCCAGTACGCCGCCCAGCAGCAGCTGCTGGATACCACCATCAAGGCCACCCGCGGCGAGATCTACGATGCTTCCGGCATCACCCTTGCTTCCACCAGCGTGGTGTGGACCATCTGGGCAGACCCCAGTTACAGCAGCATCCTTTATACAAGCAAGACCAATGATGACGACACCGTGACCAAAACGCTGGACCCCGCCATGTGCGCCGAGGTGAGCCGGGAGCTGACGTTGCGTCTGCTCTCCGGAGACGGCGAGAGCTTGGACAGCGTGGACACTTCCTCGGCAGAGTACCAGCAGCAGTACCAGACCGTTTACGATGCACTTTCCCGGCTGGATTCTGCCTACGTTACCCTTGCCACAAAGGTGAACAACGCGGTGAAGCTTTCCATTGAAAAATACGTCACCAGCTTCAACAAGGCGCACAAAAAAGCCACCGATACCTCCCGTAAGGGTCGCATCTCGGTATCCTCGGAAAAGAGCTTCCAGCGCAACTACCCCTACGGCGCTTTTGCCGCAGCGGTGCTGGGCTTTACGGATGCGGACGGCATCGGCACCTACGGACTGGAAAAATCCTACCAGTCCACCTTGGCCGGTGTGGACGGCCGCACCATCACCCAGCGCAACGCGGTGGGCAACGCCATTGCAGACGCCAACGCCACCACCTTTGCCGCCAAGGACGGCTCCAATCTGGTGCTGTCGCTGGATGTGAACGTGCAGGAGATCGCGGAGCGGTACCTGAACGAAGCCATTGCAGCCAACACGGTGGAAAACCGCGGCTGCGCCATTGTGATGAACGTCAAGACCGGCGCCATCCTTGCCATGGCTTCCAAGCCGGACTTTGACCCCAACGACCCGCTGAACTACACCGCCAACGAGGCTTACCTCAACGAGCTGGTGCACGCAGAGCCGGAGCTTTACGGCATCTATAAAAAGGACGCCGACGGCAACTACATCACCGACGAACTGGGCAACAAAATTCTGGACGAGGAAGCGGACTATTCCGGCTACTACCGGGATATCCTGTGGAAGAACAAGACCATCACCGAGCTGTACTACCCCGGCTCTGTGTTCAAGGTCATCACCTCTGCCATGGGCATCGACTCCGGTGTGGCGACCATGAACACCACCTTTACCTGCTCCGGCGCGTACGGTGTTGCCAAGGAGACCTACCACTGCGCCGGCCGCAAGGCGCACGGCGTCCTCAATATGGCCGAGGCGCTGCGCAAGAGCTGCAACATCTACTACATTCAGCTGGGGCAGCGTGTCGGGGCGCAGCAGTTCTATAACTACTTCGACGCCTTTGGCTTTACCGCCCGCACCGGCGTGGACCTGCCCAGCGAGACCAACTTTATGCAGTACTACCGCGCCGACCAGCTGGGCGAGGTGCAGCTGGCGTCCTCCTCCTTCGGTCAGGCCATGGCCATCACCCCGCTGCAGATGTGCACCGCCATTGCCGCCACTGTCAACGGCGGGTATCTGGTCACCCCCCATGTGGTGGATAAGATCACCGATGCCAACGGCAACGTCATTCAGGAGATCGGCGCAAACGTGCGCCGTCAGGTCATCAGTCAGAGCGCCAGCGAGGTCATCCGCCAGATGATGGAGTACGAGGTGGGCAACGGCACCGGCGGCGGCAAAAACGCCTATGTGTCCGGCTACCGCATCGGCGGCAAGTCCGGTACTTCCGAGCAGCTGAATATGCACCGCCGCGCCGACGGCGACTATAAAAAGGTGGCTTCCTTCGTGGCAGTGCTGCCCGCCAACGACCCGGAAATCCTCGTCTACGTCATGCTGGATGACCCCAACAACGCACAGACGGACTATTCCTCCATCCTTGCAGCCCCTGTGGCAGGCAATATCATCAGTGAGGTGGCTCCCTATCTGGGCATCGCCACCGATGGCGAGGACCGCAGCGGCACCATCGTTACCGTGCCGAACCTTGTGGGTACCGAGTGGAGCAACGCACAGGTGAGCCTGAATATTCAGGGCCTGAAGCATCAGCTGCAGGAGAGTCAGAGCAGCCAGTCCGCTGCCCCGGTCACCTACCAGTACCCCCATGCGGGCGCAAAGGTGCCCTACGGCACCACCATCTACCTGTATACCGATACCTACGAGGGCAGCCGCACCGAGGTGCCGGATGTGACCGGCAAGAGCCCGGATTTTGCCCGCCAGATGCTGAGCGCCGCCGGGCTGAACTGCGTGGTGGAGGGCAGCGGCACGGTGCAGGCGCAAAGCGACGAGCCTGGCTCCAGCGTGCAGCGCGGCACCATCATCACCCTGACCTGTGGGTAAAAGTGACACGTTGCAAAGGCTTGTTGCGCAGGGCAACGGCCTCGCCCTCTCAGGCGCTTACGCGCCAGCTCCCCCAAAGTGGGAGCCCTTGGCAGTCCACGCAAACTTCATCTTTTTGCCAAGGCCTCTCCCTTTGGGAGAGGTGTCACCGTAGGTGACGGAGAGGGCGAGCCCGCTTAAAAATAGCAAGAAATTCAGTTGATAACAATCGTATGGATTGAGAGCTTTTATCAATATAGAGAGGGGATAGAACAATGGAAAAGATCCATGCAAGCAAGCTTCTGGCAGGGCTGGTGCCTGCCGGAAAACTGACCAGTGACCCGGAGGTGGCACTGGTCACCACCGACAGCCGCGAGGTAAAGCCCGGCTGCATTTTTGTGGCCTTCCCCGGCGAGCGGTTCGACGGCCATGATTTCGCCGCCCGTGCGCTGGAGCAGGGCGCGGAGTATGTGGTGGTCAACCATCCCGTGCCCGGTGTGCCGGAGGAAAAGGCCATCTTTTGCCCGGACAGCTACCACGCCATGATGGTGATGGGCGCGAACTACCGCAGCCAGTACCACCCCAAAATGGTGGGCGTGACCGGCAGCGTGGGCAAGACCACCACCAAGCAGATGACCTACGCCGCCCTGAGCGGCTTTGGCGAGACCATCAAGACCGAGGGCAACCAGAACAATGAGCTGGGAATGCCCCGCACCCTGATGCGGCTGGAAAGCAGCACCGAGTACGCGGTCATCGAGATGGGCATGAGCCACGCCGGCGAGATCGACCGTCTGGCGCGGGCAGCACGGCCGGATGTGGGCATCATCACCTGCATCGGCGTGTCCCATATCGGCAATCTGGGCAGTCAGGAGAACATCTGCAAGGCAAAGCTGGAGATCTGCAACGGTCTGCCGGAGGGTGCGCCGCTGGTGCTGAACTACGATGACCCCTTCCTACGCAAGGCAGCGCTGCCCGCTCATGTGCGCCCGGTGTGGTTCAGCCTGAGCGATGAAAACGCCGATGTCTGCGCCCTGTCCATCCGGCAGGAGACTGACGGCATGAGCTTTGTGCTGGAAGATCAGGAGCACGGCACCTTTGTGGTGAACATTCCCGCCATGGGACGCCACAATGTGGCGAACGCCTTGGCTGCCTACTGCGCCGCCACCCGTCTGGGGTGCGACGCAAAGGGGGTCATCCGCGGTCTTTCCAACTTTGAGCAGACTGGCCGCCGCCAGAAGGTGGTAGACAGCGAGGGCGTGACCGTCATCGAGGACTGCTACAACGCAAACCCGGACAGCATGAAGGCTGCGCTGGCGATGTTTAAAGATTTCCCCTGCAAGCGCCGCTTTGCCCTGCTGGGCGATATGCTGGAGCTGGGCGAGCTGAGCCGCGAAGCACACGAGGAGCTGGGACGTCTTGCCGCCGAGAGCGGACTGTACTGCCTGATCACCTACGGCGAGCAGGCCAAGCGCACCGCCGTAGTGGCTGCGGCCAAGGGGGTAGAGACCCTGCACGCGGACAGCTACCGCGAGGCTGCCGATGCCCTGCTGAGCCGGGTGCAGCCCGGCGATGCCGTTCTGGTAAAGGCCAGCCACGGCATGGCACTGGAAAAAGTGCTGGACATCTTCTACGAAGAGCATAAAGAAGCAGAAGTATAACTATTTGGCGAAATGGAGTGTCTGATCTATGGAGCGTTTCGCCTTGGCAGCGGCGGTGGTGCTGGGCTTTGCCCTTACGGCAGCTTTGTGCAGCCTGTTTGTGCCGCTGCGGCGGGTGTTGGAACGCCGCGAACAACAGCAGCCGGTACAGTCTGAGCAGCCCCGGCCTGCACCCCTGCGCGCCCCGCTGTGGGGTGGGCTGTGTGCTGCTGCTGGCACGGTGGCTGCGGTGGGCGTGGGCTGGCTTGCCGCCTGCGTAGGCCAGCCGGAGCTGCTGGGCAGCGAGGGCCGGTTGATGACACGGCTGCTCACGGCACTGGCCGGAAGCCTTGCCTTTGGGGCAGTGGGTCTTGCAGAAGATGTTGCCCGGATGCGCAGCCCGGCGGCGCTGGGGCTGCGGCGGGACGTGCGGCTTTTGCTGGAAGCACTGGCCGCGGCCTTTGTCCTTTTGCTGCTGCGGGCAGCGGGCTGTCTGCCCCGGGGGCTGGGCGTGCCCGGGGCGGGGTATGTGCTGCTGGGCAGCGCCGTGCCCTTTTTGTGGGCGGTGCTCATGGTAACACTGGCCGAGTGTGCCCGCGTCGCCGAGCGGGACGAGGGTACGGTGTGCGGTGCGGCCTTTGTGGCCATGCTGGCGTTGATGATGGTAGAAGCCGGTCTGGGCGTTTCCGGGCTGGCGGTGCTGCCCGCCGCGCTTGCCGGGGCACTGGTGGCACTGGGGCTGTGGGCATTTCCCCCGGCAAGGCTGGGTGCGGGCTGCTGCGGCAGCCTGCTGGCAGCGGGTGCCATCGGCTGCATCCCGCTCAGTCTGGACATGACCAGCCTGACTGTGCCGCTGGCGCTGCCCTTCTGGGCGGCGGGCGGTCTTTTGGCAGCGCAGCTGCTGTGTGCAAAGCGCACCGGCAAGCCCTTGCGTTGCTGGGTAAAAAAGCATAAAATGAGCCCGGAGACGGTGTTTCTGTGCAGCTTTGCGCTGAGCGCTGTCGGCTATGTGCTGGCGCTGGCGCTGCTGCGCTGGTGCTGACCGGGCACAGAGAGGGAAGGGAGCGCAGATGGCGACTATCCGCAAAAAACACAGAGCGCCGGTGTCGGTGTTCCAGCGAGACCCGGGCCCGTGGTCCCGGCTGCTGATCGACTGGCTGGCTACGCTGGCTGTTATTATGATCTTTGGGCTGGTGATGCTGTTCAGCGCCAGCTACACCACCGGTTACCTGCGCATGGGCGACAGCTTCCACTACATCAAACAGCAGGCGCTGTGTATGATGCTCGGGCTGGGCTGTATGTTCCTGATGAGTTATATGGATCACCGCTTTTTGCGCAAGATGGTGGTGCCGGGCTACATCATCGTGCTGGTCATGCTGGCCGTCACCCTGACCATGGCACCCCTGAACGGCTGCCGCCGCTGGATCCGCTTCGGCGGGCTTACACTGCAATCCTCGGAGGTAGCAAAGTTTGAGATGATCCTGTTCAGTTCCCATCTTGCGGCCAAAGCGCCGCAGGTGGAGCGGCTGGACCCGGAGCGCCGCATCCTGCTTACCCCCCGGGAGTGGCTGCGGGTGCGGGTGTGGAAGCAGCTGGTGGTGCCGGTGCTGCCCCTTATACCGGTGGTCATCCTGCTGGCGATGGAGCCGCATATGTCCGGCATCGTGCTGACGGTGGCGGTGGTGGGCACCATCCTGCTGCTGTCCGGCAGCGGCGGTGTGCTGACATGGGCGGGTGCCATCACGGCAGGCGCCCTGCTGGAAACGCTGCTCTCCCATGTGGACTCCATCCCTTACCTGCAAAAGCGTCTGGACGGCTGGACGCAGGATCTGAGCAAGATGACCGACCAGACCGTGCAGAGCCTTTACGCCATCGGCTCCGGCGGGCTGAAGGGACTGGGGCTGGGCAACAGTGTGGAAAAGCAGCTCTGGCTACCGGAAAGCACCAACGACTTCATCTTCAGCGTGGTGTGCGAGGAGCTGGGCTTCATCGGCGCAGTGCTCATCATCGTGCTGTTCGTGCTGTTTATCGTGCAGGGGCTGCTCATCGCCTATAAGGCGGAGAACCTGTACTGCACCATGGTGGGCATCGGCATCATGGCACAGATCGCGTGGCAGGTGTTCTGCAACATCGCCGTGGTCACCAACACCCTGCCCAATACCGGCATCAGCCTGCCCTTCTTCTCCTCCGGCGGCACAAGCCTGATTTTGCTGCTGGCAGAGATGGGCGTGATGGTGAACATAGGCCGCAACGGCGAGCGGGTGGCGCAGCAGCGGGAGCAGATGCGTGCCCAGCGGGAGGCCGCCCGCGCTGAGCGGGAAGCGGAGCTTGCCCGCAAGACCATTGATCTGGCTTCTGCCCGCGCAGCCCGCACAGAACAGTAAAACCGCAAGCCCGCCCGGCCGCAGGCCGGGCGTTTATAAGGAGGAATCACCATGCGTGTTCTCATCGCAGCCGGCGGCACTGCCGGACATATCAACCCCGCACTGGCCATTGCCGGTGCTCTGAAAAAGGCTGACCCTACCGCCGAGATCCACTTTGCAGGCCGTAAGGAGGGCATGGAGTACCGTCTGGTCACACAGGCAGGCTACCCCTTCCACCACATCGAGATCACCGGCTTCCAGCGCAAGCTCAGCCTGCATAACATCAAGCGCAACCTCATTACCCTGTGGAATCTGGCGCTCTCCGGCCCCAAGGCCAAGGCCATGATGAAAGAGGTAAAGCCGGATCTCGTCATCGGCTGCGGCGGCTATGTGTCCGGCCCGGTGGTGCGCTGCGCCGCCAAAATGGGCATCCACACCGCCCTGCACGAGCAGAACGCCTTCCCCGGTGTGACCAACAAGCTGCTGGCTCCGGATGTGGATATCGTGTTTGCCGCCGTGCCCGCCGCTGTGGAAAAGCTGGGCGCACCGGACAAGACCCTTGTGGTGGGCAACCCCGTGCGGCCGGAGGTGTTTGCACAGGCCGCGAACCGCGAAGCCATCCGTGCACAGCTGGGTGCGGGCGACCGCACCGTCATCCTGTCCTTCGGCGGCAGTCTGGGTGCACGCCGGGTCAACGAGGTGGTGGCAGACCTGTGCGCTTGGGAGCAGCACGAGCACAAGCCGGTGCTGCATCTGCACGCCACCGGACAGTACGGCGTACAGCTGTTTGAGCAGCTGCAAAAGCAGAAGGGCTTTGCCCCCGGCGACAGCCTTGTGGTAAAGGAATACATCAACAATATGCCGGAGCTGCTGGCTGCGGCAGATCTCGTCATCAGCCGCGCCGGTGCGCTGACGCTGGCAGAGCTGGAAGCCGTGGGACGCGCCGCTGTGCTGATCCCCAGCCCCAATGTGGCGGAGAACCACCAGTACTACAACGCCATGGAGCTGCAAAAGGCAGGGGCGGCCATGGTCATTGAGGAAAAAGACCTGACCGGCGAAAAGCTGGTGCAGACGGTGGCCGAAATGCTGGCACAGCCCGGCAAGCTGGCTGAAATGGGCAAAAACGCCCGCGGCCTGTCGGTGGACGACAGTCTGGACCGCATCACTGCGGCGCTGCTCAAGCTGGTAAAGACCCCGTGATGCAGACCCGGAATAAACAAGAAGGAAGGTGCGAATGATGCAGCAGAACCGCGACCGCAACGGCAGACCCCGGAACACCAGACCCTATGACCTGAACCGGGATGTGGCGCGCACCTCTGCGCCTTCGCAGGATCATACGCCCCGGAGCACCGGCAGCAGCCGCTACGGCTACAACGGCGAGCCGCTCAGCCGCCCGCCCTCCCGCAGCGCCAACGGCGGCGTGCGCTCCTCCCGGGCAGATAACAGCATCCAGTTCCCCACCCAGTCCCAGACCCGCCGCCCGGCACAGGGGCAGGGGAGCAATACCACCCAGTACCCCTCTGGCAGCCGCCCGGCGGGCAGCAGACCCAAAAACGCAAAGTCCGGCGGCAAACAGTGCCGCCCGGCAAACAATGCCCGCAGCGGGCAGAACAGCCGGAAAAACCAGAACGCGCAAAACCACCCGAACCGGCAGCAACCGGCAGGCAGCCAGAACCAGCGTCTGCGCCCGGCGCAGGGCGCCCCGCAGCAAAGCCCTGCCCGTCGGGAAAAGCGCAAAAAGCGCAAGGTGACCCGCGCCACCCTGCGCCGCCGTCGGATACTGCGCCGCCTGACCGCCTTTGCCATGCTGCTGTGCGTCATTGGCGCGGGCATCTACCTGACCATGACCATGCTGTTCCGCATCAGCTCCATTCAGGTGCAGACCCCGGACGGCAAGCAGGTGACCGAGATCGCGGGCTATTCCGCAGACAGCATTTTGCAGCGGATGGGCGTGCAGCTGGAAGAGAACATTTTCAGCTTTGAGCCCGGCGAAAAGGCTGCTGTGCTGGAGCAGAATTTCCCACTGCTGGGCTCCATCAAGGTGATCCGGGACTACCCCAACACCGTGGTGGTGCAGGTGACCGAAGCCGTGCCCGCCTACGCGGTGCAAAACGGCAGCAAGTGGCTTGTGATCTCGGACAAATGGAAGATCCTGTCCGAGGAAAGCGCCCAGCCCGAGGGGCTTTGCACCCTGTACGGCGGCAAGCTGCAGGATACCGCCCCGGGACAGGCGTTCTGCCTTGTGGAGGATGCGGACGCAGCAAGCGCCTCCGGGTCGGAAGCAGCCGGGAGCGAAAGCACGGCGGACACAGGGGATGCCCGCATGGAAGCTCTGAGCACCTTGGTGAGCAAGCTGGAAGAATACGGCCTGTCGCAGGATGTGACACGGCTGGAAGTGGCAGACACCGAACAAATCGCATTTTTGTATCAGGACCGCATCAGCGTGCTGCTGGGTACGCTGAACGATCTGGATTATAAGCTGGACCGTGCCCGCTATGTGCTGACCAACGCCGACGGTAAGGGCTGCGGCCCCACCGACACCGGGCGGCTGGATTTCAGCCATACCAGCGCCAGCAGCACCCGCAAGATCTATTTTGCACAGGGCGAGCCTACTCTGCCCTCCGGCTATGTGGTGCCGCCCAAGGCCGAGGAACCCGCCCCGGCAGAGGACACCGCCGACAGCACGGACAGCACGGACAGCACGGACAGCACGGACAGCACGGATGCTGCCGACACCACCGAACCGGCAGCTGACGCGGACACCGAGCAGCTGCCCCTGACCCACCCTGACCGCATGACGGCCAACGAAGAAGAAAACCCCATGTAAAGAAGCTTTTTGGAGGAGACTGTATGAAGCTGGAACAACTGATGGAAGGCGTGCCCTTTACCCTTGTGCAGGGCAGTCTGGATACTGAGATCGCAGATATCATCTACGACAGCCGCAAGGCTGCCCCGGGGCTTTTGTTCGTGTGCATCGTGGGCACCCAGCGGGACAGCCACACGTTTGCCGCCGACTGCGCCGCCAAGGGGGTCAGCGCGCTGGTCATCCAGCACGACATCGACCTTTCCGCCATGCCCGGGGTGACCGTGGTCAAGGTGGAGAGCAGCCGCTATGCCATGGCACTGATGAGCGCCAACCTCTTTGGAAACCCTGCCCGTCAGATGACCATGATCGGCGTCACCGGTACCAAGGGCAAGACCACCACCACCCATATGATCAAAAGCGTGCTGGAGGCCGCAGGCCGCAAGGTAGGTATGATCGGCACCAACGGCATCTACTATATGGGACGCCACAAGGACACCGCCAACACCACCCCGGAAAGCTACGAGCTGCAAAAGACCTTTCGGGAGTTTCTGGATGCCGGCTGCGACACCGCACTGATGGAAGTGTCCAGTCAGGGTCTGATGATGGACCGTGTGGCGGGCGTGCACTACGATGTGGGCGTGTTCACAAACCTTTCGCCGGATCATATCGGCCCCGGCGAGCACAAGACCTTTGAGGAGTACCGCAGCTGGAAGGGACAGCTGTTCAAGCGCT
>ERZ1026858.856-NODE-856-length-16182-cov-80.673901_pt1 | contig 16182 bp, 16 predicted proteins | sample MGYA00380159_ERZ1026858 | MGnify/ENA primary metagenome ERZ1026858 (study PRJEB33269, sample SAMEA4719795) | human gut metagenome | biome: human-associated habitat; feature: organic feature; material: feces | place: Cameroon | collected 2013-10 ...
TGAAGACGCTCGCCATGCTCCTTTTCTGTGGAACATTGGCGACCTATGCACAGAATGCAGCAGGTGATTACACAGCCGGAACAGATGCCCTCGCAACTGTGACGGAGGAAATCAATTTTGGGGTAAATCCAACTAAATATAATACTTACATAAAATCATACTTGCTAAATAATAACACTTCATTCACAATGAATTACAGCGTAAAAGTGAATTTTAATAATACTTAATCGATTTGCACAAAGTTTGATTTCTATGGGAACATTTGTGGGAACCATATTATCTTTGCATTGAAAAAGGGTAATATTACCCCAGTTTTGAACATTCATAAATTTGTTTTTGAGATGAAGATTATACCGTATTTTCGCAAGAGTAATTCTGCCGTTTATGTAAGGTTGAGAGACGGAAAGGACGTTGATTGCAAAATATCAACAAACTTGTATATTGACCCTATCCATTATGACGCATCCGTGCCTGGCTATTCAAAAGAAAGCAATGTGCCTCAAGAAGTGAAGGACAAGTTCAACAGACAACTCGCAGACATTCTTCTTTTGGTTGGCAAAGAATATCACACAGGCTGTACACTTGACTTCCTGCACCATATTGTAGATAACTATTTCAATCCCGACAAGCAGGGAAAGGAGCATGAGGACATTGACAACACCAAGACAGGTTTCTTCGACAGAGCCGAGCAGTATTTGAGAGAGGTCAAGAATGGGAAAGAGAGCAAAGGAGGTATCACAGCCATATTCCGCAGACTTCACCGCTACGAGGCATGGCAGATGGAAATGGAGGGACGCAAGGATTTTGTTCTTCGTGTAGAGGACTTTGGAGCGGACGAGTTGGAACGTTTTATGAAGTACATCACCGAGGAATACACATACTTTGTGAACAATCCCGACTTTTTCAGCCGTTTTGAAATTTACCGCAACACGATGAAGCCTTCATCTGCCAATTCCGCTTTCAGTGGAGGAACGAGATTAAAGGCATTCTTGAACTGGTGCGTGAAGAAAGGCTATACCACCAATACCTCATTTCGCACGGTCAAGGTGGACAAGCATGTGTATGGCATCCCTTACTATCTTACCATTGAGGAACGTGACCAAGTGCTGCACAGAGACCTCTCCATCAGTCCACGCATCGAACTTGCAAGGGATATGTTTGTGTTCCACTGCCTTGTAGGTTGCCGTGTTGGTGATTTGTTCGCTTTGACAAGAGAAAATGTTGTTGGGGACTTCTTGGAATACATACCGAGCAAGAATCTCAACAAGGGCAAGACTGAGGTTGTCCGTGTCCCCCTATGTGGCAAGGCTTTGGATATACTGGCAAAGTATGAGAAGTACAGTCCAAGACTGTTTCCATTGTTGGACGAACACTTTTACAACTTGGCTATCCAATTTGTACTTGAACTCTGTGGTGTAAACCGCATGGTGCCTGTCCTAAATCCGCTTACACGGCAGGAGGAAATGAAACCTTTGTACGAAGTGGCGACAAGCCATGTAGCACGAAGAACCTTTATAGCGAACATCTACAAGCACGTCAAAGACCAAGCGTTGGTGGCTTCGCTTACTGGTCATGCTCCTAACAGCCGAGCATTCGCCCGATACCGCACCATTGACGATGACATGAAACGTGAAATTATCAACCTCATAAAGTGACGATTATGAACGTAACCGCTTTTATACGCAAGACATCAGCCAAAGACAAGGCTACAATATATTTCCGTGTCCGTGACGAGAAATGTGACATCAAGTGTGCGAGCGAACTGACCATCAATCCCAACCATTGGGATGCCAAGCGTCAGAGTTACAAACAGCGCATAGCTTTGGTAAAGGATAGCGAGAGACAGCAGCTTAATGATGCCATTCTTGACTTGAAGAGACTCATATCAAAAGAATACTATATAGGGGCAACCGCAGAATGGCTGAAACGTGTGATATTCGTCTTCCATCATCCCAATGCCTACAAGTTGAAAGACAACCAATGCCAGGAGACAAGGTTGTCGGTGCTTGTGGAGCAATACATTCAGGCAAAAGGCTTTGAGAAAAGACAGGCATCCGTAATACGTGCCAATATCGGGAAGATTGAACGCTTTGAGCGATACCAGAAGACAGTGAAGAAGCGCACCGACTATGTGATGGGCATTGACAATACTACGGCAGAGGATTTGGAAGACTTCTACCAGTTCTTGGTGCATGAGCATGAGTATGTCAAGTTATACCCATATCTGTACAGAAATGCGGCAAAGTCGGTGACAGAAGCCGTGCGGTCAGACAACACGCTGCACTCCAACTTTGCACGACTACGGACTGTTTTTATGTGGTGCATCCACCGTGGCATCACTACCAACAATCCGTTTCTACAGTTTGAAATGCCGAAAGCCGTATATGGCACACCTTGGTATATCAGCATAGAGGAGCGTGATTGTCTTTACGAACTTGACCTTTCGGACAATCCGCACTTGGCTACGTTCCGAGATATGTTCGTCTTCCAGTGCTTCCTCGGTTGCCGTTTCGGTGACTTGCTCAACCTCAAAAAGGAGAATGTCATAGACGGTGTGGTGGAATATCTTCCACAGAAAACCAAGAACCATGACGGAAGAACCGTCCGTGTTCCTCTTACAGAGAAGGCTCTCGCTATCTATGACAGATACAAGGACAGACCGACCCTTTCGTTGTTTCCGCACTACAACGTGGCAGACTTCAACAAGGCTGTCCGTGCGGTCATGGAACTGGCACATCTTGACAGGAAAGTGCCAATACTCAACCCTCAGACCCGACAGAACGAGATGCGACCGATATACGAAGTTGCCACCTCCCATGCCGCCCGAAGGACTTTCATCGGAAACCTCTACAAGCAAGTGCAAGACCCGAATTTGATTTCCTCAATGTCTGGTCATGCCAATGGCAGCCGAGCTTTCGCCCGATACCGAACAATAGACGATGACATCAAGCGTGGGCTTGTTGACCTTATCGGTTGATGGTTCACGTATTCACACAACAATCAAAAGAAAGGAATAATATGGATTTATACTCAATGATACAGAATGGAGCACACTTCAAGGTAGAAGTGACCTCCGAGGATCTGGTCACATTTGCCGATCGACTTATAACAAAGTCGCAGGAGATAAAGGCAATGGAACTGGCAAACAATCCCGATGAGGAGAAATGGCTGACCGCAGAGGAAGCAGCCAAAATGTGCCGTGTATGCGCCACCACTTTATGGTCTTGGGCGAAGTCTGGCTATCTTGTCCCTGCCAAGATGGGACGGCAGCGTCTGTTTGCCTTGTCGGACATTCAGAAGATACTCAATGACAGAGCCAAGAAGTAACATTTGTAACACCACAACACCAGTCAAGACATTCTCTGAGAGCCTTGCTTCTTTTCTTCCCTAAGTTCGCCATAGCTTCACCTTACGGCAAGGCTATTGGCAAATCTATCTCTTGTAGGTCAGTCGAACCACCAAGCGTATCTTTGATTATTGGGGATGTTGGGGAGCAAGTATAGGTTTAGTGTACCACAAAACCACGGCTCACAAGCCGGGAGTGTCCGCACAGGTGCTTCAGACACGATAGGACAATGACATCCCCAACATCAACAGAACAGAAGAAAAGAGGCGGTCGTCCGAAACAGCCGAAAGGAACGCAGCGCACTCACCCAGTTAAGGTGTATTTTGACGATGCCAATTACAGGAAACTGCTCCGCATACAGAGGAGAGACAACACTCCGCTGTCCACCTTGGTATATAATCTTGCTGTAAACGGTTATGTCAAAGAGCCGATTTCAAGGGAACTCACGAAGTACATCCGTGACCTTTCGGGCATGGCAAACAACTTGAACCAACTGGCACACCTCGGACACATTCACGGTGGCTTGGCTGTGGCAGACGAGAACAAACGGCTGGCACAGTCCATCAGTGAGATTATCATCAAAATCAACGAACAGTTATAGTCTATGATAGCAAAGATTAAGCAAGGCAAGGGCTTTGGTGGATTGGTCTCATACGCCAACGACATCAAGAACAAGGACACGAACATCATCGCATCAGAAGGTGTTGACCTTTCTACCAACAAGTCGATTGTCGCCAGTTTCAACATTCAATCCAAGGCTCGTCCGACACTCAAAGCGTATGTCGGGCATATTTCTCTGAGCTTTTCGCCAGAGGACTACAAGCGCATGAGTGACGAGCTGATAGCGGAAATATCGAGAAGGTATCTCCAAAGAATGGGGATAGTGAACACCCAGTTTGTCATCTTCCGCCACCACGACAAGGCGCACGACCATGTTCACATTGTGTACAACCGAGTGGATAATGACGGCAACGCAATCACTGGTGACGGCAACTTCAAAAAGTCAGCAGCCATCACCAAGGCACTCACAAGGGAATACGGCTTGACTTTTGGCAAAGGCAAGAAGAATGTGAACCGTGAGCGACTGAAAGGCAAGGATGCCGCCAAGTACAGAATGTATGACCTCATTACCGCAGCATTGAAAGACTGTTGTACTTGGGATAGCCTTAGACAAGCTCTTTCCAAGAAAGGTATAACTATGGACTTTATACACAGGGTGGACGGAAGTGTCAAAGGGATTTCTTTCTCTGATGGCAATGTCACATTCTCTGGCGGCAGGATAGACAGAAGTCTTACCTTGGGAAATATTCAAAAGGTACTGACTGATGAACGGAAAGCTGTCGGTGCTGTGGAGAATATCGGAAACGAAAGCTACACGGAAAACAAGGTGGCAAATGGCATGGATAATGCAAAGTCCTCGTCCTATTTCACATCGTCTTCTTCCCTAAATTCTGACAATGGGGAAAGCGTATCTATTGCAGACGAAGAAAGCACTCCAACTGCTAATGACACAGATGATAATACTTCTATTGGCATGTCTGATGTTGTAGGAGCGGTTGCTGAGTTAGTGCTTCAACCTCATGCAGTTTCGTCAGTTGGCGGAGGTGGTGGTTCGTCACGTTCTGACGATGATGACAAGGACAAGAAAAAGTACAAACCAAGACGCAGATGATTATGGCAAACAAGAAACCTGTCCCTTTGAAAGACGAAGAAATAGATACTTTTGATGAACTGCAAGACAAGTTGCAGACATGTATCAATGCACTCAATTCGTTGTCAAGCAAAATTGGCTCGCAACCTACGGATAGCGTGGATGTGGAAAAGTTCAAGGCAGATGTGGCATCTGCTGCAAAATCTGCTGTGGAGAACCTGTTGGATGACAGACAGAAGCAACGTGAGGAAAAGGATAAAAATGACAAAGAGAAATTTGGAATAACCCAAGATGAGTACATGGGGACTCTATCTGAAAGGTATGATATTGTCCTTTCCAGATGCGAGGGACTTCTAAACATCATCGAAAAAGAACGTGCCTTGGCTTTTTCTTTGAATGACAGGTATAAGAAATCCGATGATTGCATCAAGATTATTGGCAGTACACTGGACTCTATCTGTAAAAAACTGGATGTACAAGCAAATGTAGATGTAAAGCAACCATCAATGCCAAATACATTAAAGGATGTTCCGTCATTTTTGCTACGCACCATTCCTTGGTACTGGATAAGGCGCATTTGGTATTCTCGCCATGTCAGACAGTTTGTCATTATAATCATGCTGTGTTCTTGGGGTTTGTCTATTGGATTGACGCTATTCTTGGCAAAGGACAATGCTGACTTACAGAAAGACAAAAAGAAGAATATGCTTATACGTAAGTTTGCCATTTCACAGCCAAAGACTGCGGATTTTGTAAACTATGTGGATATGGTATATTCTGACGAAGCTTCCCATTCTAAAGAAATCTGCCAGTTATGGCAACAGTATTATATCAAAAAATAACGAAAATATGGATAATAGAATTATTGACCAATTTAGAGCAGAAGCAAAGGATGCACTCGTTCATTGGGCTAAGACAGACAAAGGCTATTTCTTCATGAAAGATGCTTTGGAGAAATATTTTGAAGCTACTGGTGCCAATCGGTCTTGTGGAAATGACAAGGAAACAATTCTATTGGGCAGACGTATTGCTGCCCAACGAATTGTGATTGACGCTATCCATTTACTCAACAAATATGAGTTGCATAAGATAGATAGCGAAATGCCTACCCTCATAGATGGAGCATTATTCAAGTCATCTATTTCACGATAATGGAACACCGTATATTATAGCCCGACTTTTAATCCTCGTAGCTTGAATTTGAATTCATCAAAAGCGTCACCATTTTGTACAGACACCTTTATGAAGCGATTGCCATTCGCTGTTGTCGGCAAAATTGTAACAGTCAACGTATTCCCATTTTGGGTAGCTGTTGCCCAATCTGACGTAATGGTAAAGTGTTTTTGGTCATCATAGGGAGGCGTGAAATTCTTTTCTTCCCCTTTAGCTTCTTGTTCGGTGATACCAGTTATCCAAAAGTCACTGTAATTTGTACATTGAAGCACAAATGTCCCTCCCCCAGAAGATACATGGAAATATCCATCGCTTGATTTTTTTAATTCGGTTTTCCACTTCATTGGATCTACCTTTCCATCATCATCACTGCAAGATGATATGAAAAGCGGAAGAACCATTAAAATGAGTAATAATAACTTCTTTTTCATTGACCTTTTATTTTTGTTTATCTATTCTATAAATGCAAAAGTATACAGAATATTGCATCAACAAGAATGTTTTTTTTGTGATAGTAGAGACATTTCCCCATAATGACTTGAATGGCAATACAGACAGGCTTCTTTATATTTGTCTAGTATTTGAGCTTTCATTTCCTCATTTTGGGAACAATTATTGTTTCTGTTGAGCAAAATGAAGTTGATATTCAGCATAATAGCTAAATCTTTGTGCAATCCTACCAAGATTGCACAATCTAACCGTCATCTTACCACAACGCAATCTTGCCTGCAATACCCAAATCAAGAGTGGCTGTTGCAATACCCAATGCTTGAAACACACGGCTCATGGTTGGTAATGTGATAACACTTGCACCTTTCTCCAACTTTGATATCTGAGCACGCTGCACACCGATACGCTCACCAAGCTGTTCTTGTGTGAGGTTTTGTGCCAATCGAGCTTTGCGTATGGCTTCGCCTACAATATAGGCGTTCACATCTTCTTTGAGCTTGGCTTCCATGGCTTCGCGCTCTGGTGTACCTCTTTTACCCCAAAGTTTATCTTTCATATTGTCTGCTGGTATCAATTTCATCTGTGCCATAATGCTATTTCTTTTTACTGTTAAAATACTCTTTTCTTATCTCTTCCGCTTTGGCAATCTCTTTTAATGGTGTCTTCTGAGTTTTCTTGATAATACCATGTGTGGCAATAACCAAAGTTTCTTCCTCAGTGTCCCAAAAGGAGAAAAGCCTGTAGCATATACCATTGTAGAGAGTGCGAAACTCCCATATCTCGGTATTCTCCAGTTTCTTGAAGATGTCAACTTTCATCACTCCTTCCTCAACCTTGAAGATGTTGTAGTATATCTTCTGCTGAGCTTTGAATGGCTGCGCATCCAAAAAGGCTTGTGCTTCTTCTGTCAACACCACTTTTAGCTTGTTGATGCCCATTTTGTTTTGAATTATGGTACAAAGATAACGATTTGTTTCCAAACAGCGATACAAAATTCGGTTTATCATCTCTATCAGCCCCACTTTTAACACTCTCACTACTTGTTAGTATCAGATATGTAACTTGCTCACTCTTTTATTTCCCTAAATTTGATATTTCAAAAATAGGGAAGAGAAAAATGTGTATGTGGGAAGTTACGGAGAAAGTGAATACTATCCGTAATATCTTACATTGTTATCAAACTTTACCCACCTTCTTACAAGTCACCCTGCGCTAATAAATGTGTTAATCAAATCTTAATTCTATGTTAACAAGTCTTTACTGTCAAATCCCTTTTTGAAGCCATTTCAATGCCGTTGAACACACCCTCTTTTAGCACATTCAAACTCCCCATTAAAATATGTTTTTTGGAACATTTTGGGAACATCATACTTGCCATTACATCTGTCATACACTGATAATCAAGTACTTAAACGCAATCTTGTGTTATTCGGAGGAGATTGCCAAGTATGTACCTTTTGTGGTTAAGCTCTGCTATGCTATTGCCGGTGTAGTAGCCGTTGTAGGTGCTATCAGCGTTTACATCGCTATGAACAATGAGGAGCAGGATGTCAAGAATAGTATCGCGCACCATAATAGTACAAACCTGTCTCCTCGTCATATTCTTTAGCATTGAAGAGATAAGGCGTGTTCCATACGTTGTTGCGCTCTTCGATGAAGACTTCGCCAAAAGGTACATACTCTATGTGCTGCACCACCTCACCTTCAAGATTTGTGATGAAGCTTGAACTGCCGAGATGGTCGGGATGATAGAAGAACTGGAGATTCTCGTAGTTGTCGGGGTCTTTGAAAGACCGGGATGCAACACGAGATTGCGATTTCTTCATCGCCTTTGCCTGAGCAGCCTCCAAAGAGCCGTCGTTGCAGCAGAATCCCTCTCCGTCGGCATAGTTGTTGTTGTCCGTGCCGTTGTAGGGAACATCAAAGAACGTGTAGTGGTCTTTGATAACCTGTTGCTGTGCGGTGTACTTGGACTTGTAGTCAACCGAGAGTCCATCGGTCTCGCTTCCGGCATACTCTATGCGGCGCGGGTCAGAACCGTAGGAGGCGAAATCACCTACCTTCGACACGATACGCTGCGAACCGGCGTAGATATGCTTGGTGTAGCGGCCACCCTGATTGGCTACAAGGTAAGGACTGACATAGAGCGAGAACTTCGCTGTGTTGGTCGAGCCGCCGGAGAAGACTCCATTGACATAGAACTGATCGCTCTCACCTGATGTTTTTACGGTACGCTCACCGTCGGCGTCATACCAGTAATTGGACACGAAGCCGTTGTCGTCCACTGAAAGCAGACGGTTCTCCTCGTCCCAGATGAGCTTGCGCTCACCGACGCTGTTGTCCCTATGTCCGTCGTTCATCATACGGTTCGTGTTTATTGCCTCATCATCGTTCACACAATGGGATAAGCAATTAAAACATACGTATTTAATGGCGAATCAGATCGAATGAATTGCAGTGCATCTATTGAAGAATGTTTTTTGTTATAATAAGCTATATTTAAGGCGACTAAGATAAAGCGTTTTGGATGCGTCTTGAAATATAATATATTATAATTTTTTCTATTTGAATCAATGACATACTCACAGACTTCATCATTATAAAACTTAATGACTTTGTCATATAGAAAGTTTGGAAGATCATAAAATATATTATCTCCTAACAAGTAATGGAAGGTAGAGTCTAAATAGGCATATATATCCTTTTGAGGTATAGAGTCTACGTTTGGAGTGTCAACAACATATCGAATATTGTTATATTCAATAATGACTGGATTATTAATATGAATCGTATCTAAAACAAAAGCACATGCTTCTTTGGGTGGGATGTTTTGATTGATGTTGTATTGAGTAGATACACATGAGTTTAATATGATGGCACTGAAAAGTGCCATCATATTAATAAGTGCATTGGAGAAGCCTTGCATAATATTATTTTTTTTCATTAACTTTTCCTTTTTTTAGCTGCTGGACAGTAAATTTGGAATTATTTATAAGAGTACCTTTACCAGTTGGGATATCTGCTCCTTTATGTGGGTCATACTCACTGTTAACCTTCCCTTTTAGGGGATAGCTAATCATATCCTTAACACTGCCTCTGTCTAAATTTCTGCTTCGTGAAGGATTAGACGATTCTGCTGTCATAAGACCTTTTGAAGAGTGTTTAAGGCCCATAGCATGACCTATTTCATGAGCACCTGTTTCAGTCCCTTGTCTGGATTCCTTTACTTCTATATAATTTCCTCCCATAGTACTTCCATTGACAAGTTCTTTTAGTTTATCATCGGAAACTACTTGGAATGCATTCAGGCAAGTTCTATCCGAACTTGTCAATGCACTTTGAAGCGCAGCTTTCGCAGGATAGCCCTCTTGTGGCTCAACTAATTCCACAGTAACATCAAATTTAATATTAAGGCTATGCTCCTCTTTAACAGATCCGTTCTTTACAGTAAAATCATATGTCCACTTACCACTTTGGTTATTGAGAATCCCAGCCGAAACTTGCGCTTCTTTATATGAATCCTTTGTGGCAAAAATTACCGCTCTTAGGGTGATAGAGTTATCATCAACTACTTCATCATATTCCTTCCCATTTGGATCAGAGTAACGAATTGGATTATTTGTTGTGTAACAATAACTCGAAATCCAAGAATATATCAACTCCATCGGATCTGTTGACATCCAAAGGCTTAGACGTGGATCATAGTAGCGGGCACCATAATAGTACATACCTGTCTCTTCGTCAAATTCCTTTGCGTTGAAGAGATAAGGCGTGTTCCATACGTCGTTGCGTTCCTCGATGAACACCTCGCCGAATGGCACATATTCGATATGCTGCACCACCTCGCCATCAAGGTTGGTGATGTAACTACTGCTACCCAAATGGTCTGGGTGGTAGTAGAACTACATCTTCTCATAGTCGTCATTCTCCTTGAAGTTGCCATTGGCAGCCTTTGCCTTGGCAATGTTTGCTGCTATAGCTCGTGCCTGCGCAGCCTCCAAACTGCCGTCATTGCAGCAGAAGCCCTTGCCGTCCACATAGTCGTTGTTATCCTCGCCATTGTATGGCACAGCAAAGGTTGCATAATTATCCTTAATAACCTGCAACTGCTGGACATATTTTTGCTTATAGTCAACAGAAAGTCCATCAGTCTCACTACCTGCATACTGGATGCGGCGTGGATCTGAGCCGTAAGAGTCGAAGTCACCAATCTTGGAAACGACACGCTGACTACCTATATAGATATGCTTTGTATAGCGTCCGCCTTGGTTAGCAACAAGATAAGGTGATACATAGAGTGAGAACTTGGCAGTATTCGTGCGACCTCCTGCAAACTCAGAGTTCACATAGACTTGGTCACTCTCGCCCGATGTCTTCACCGTGCGCTCACCGTCAGCATCATACCAATAGTTGGTCACGAAGCCATTGTCATCAGAAGCAAGGAGACGGTTCTCCTCATCCCATTTGAGTTTGCGTTCCGTGGTCTTCTCGTCAGTCATGCCATCCTTCTTTGTACGGCTTGTATTGACATAGACAAGATTACCGTTGGCATCATACTCATAAGCATGATTGTTGTTCACATTCTCGCTTTCTGAAGGTGTCTCCTCCGTTCGGTAGTTCACATCCTTCACATTGGCGAGTTGGAACTTCTTGCCTGTCTCTGTTCCATAGGTGTATGACAAATCATAACCTGCATTCAATGTGCCGTTGAACTGCACATTGTTCTGCGTGAGAATCTGACGCTTCGATGTGATACGGTGCATATTGTCATAGCCCATCGCAAGAGTATAACTTGCGGTCTTGTTGTCCGCACCTGTATATGTACCAGTTGCGCTGACAAGACGGTAGAGTGCATCGTATGTATAGGTATGAGCCATCTGTCCGCCAGCCTTGCCACTCTGTGGAACTGACGCACCGTTTATCACGCTGAGCACATTGCTCACCGCATCGTAAGTGTAAGCGTTATCCATAATGGTGTTGCCACCACTGTTCACCATGAGGTTCTGCAATCTGCGACGCTGTGGGTCGTAGGTGTAGAATGTCTCAGCACCATTGCAATACTTCAAGTATGTGCGCTGCTCGAACTTGTCATAGCCAATCTTGCTCACATAGTCATAGCCGTATGACTTGTAGCCATGAACCTTTTCAAGCTGACCACCGAGATTGTAAGAGTAAGTAATCTTCTCCTCATCAGGATAGATCATCTCCAACAGGCGGTTGTGGCTGTCATAAGTCCATTGCGTCACATAGGTTGCTATCGCCTGATTAGGCACAATCATCGTGCGGCGGGTCTTTGTCACCTCGCCCATCTTGCCATAGAAGTATTCAATGGCACCTGTTCCATCCTCGCGGAGCATCAATCTGCCGATACGGTTCTGAGAGGCATTGCGACCACCATAGTAATACTTCACGTTGTTCTCCGGATGGTCTGGGTAGTTGATACCCGTCAGACGCTGATAGTCGTAATCGTAGGTAATGAACTTGCCTTCCTTCGCAAGGTTGGCAGTCTGCTTTGTAAGCACATTGCCAAGCGCATCGTAAGTGAAGCTGGTGATGCCGCTTGCAGGATGGTTCACCTCCGTGCGGCGGTCGCCCATGTCGTAAGTGGATGTGGTAACATTGCCCTCCGTGTCGGTGACACGAACAAGGCGCTGTATGCCGTCATACTCAAACGAGGTGGTAATCTCACCGTCAGGACCGCTCTTCTGGATGGTCTTCAAGGTCTTGCCACTGCCATTGGTATGGGTAGCCTGCACATTATGGAGTGCGTCTGTTACGGTTGTAACAAGTGCATGACTGCCGTTGTCAACAGTATATGCCGTAGTTGTCGTAGAGTTGTCCGGCAATGTCACTGAGGTAGCACGGTCGAGCACGTCATAAACAGTAACCGTTGGAGATACATTGTCAAATGACTTGTTGAACGTGGACTTCGAGCCAGTTCCTTCCGTTGTAGGATAGAAAGCCTTTGCCACACGTCCGAAAGCATCATACACGTTTCTTCCGCTGACTATCATCACGTTCTCATCCTTGGCAGAGTTGCCCTTTGCAGCACTTGTCACAACACCGTCCTTCTTCACCTGCACGGCTCTTCCGAAACCGTCAACGAACGTAACGGTCTCCAAGTCGTCGTTAGGGTGCTGGATGTCGTAGTGCTTGGTCACTGCGTAAGCAGGTGCGGTAATGCCACCCTCACCAAAGGTAGCCAAAGGCTGATATTCAAAGGCGATGGCATAAGGCACGCCCGTAGCCAACTCATTTGGACCACGCACGCCAGTAATGCGACCGAGGTCGTCAACATCAGTCTCATAGTAGAAGTTGTTGAGGTCACGATGCTCCTTGGCTATACCATAGCGATAGTCAAAATTGCCTTGCTCGCTGCGGTAACCCCACGCATCGTCAATACGCTCCACATACATGTTCATCTCAGGCTCATAGCGGTACTTGTACCACATACGCTGTCCCTTGCCGTTGGCAGGGAGGGTCTTCTGGATGATGTTGCCGTAAGAGTCGTACTTGTAATCAGTAACTGCCGCACCGTCATTCAACTGCTGCGTAATCTGCGTGATGTGGTTGGCGTAGTTGGTATTATACTTCGCCGTCACATGGTGATAGAGTGAGCCGTCACCGCCTGTAACAGTCACATCAACAGGAAGTCCGAAGATGTGCTTGCTTGCATTGTCGGTATATTTGATAGCAGTCGCATAATCGAACTTGCCGTTTCCGTCCTCGCCAAGACTGCCCTTGTCGCTGTACTTGTAGGACTTCAACTCACCATGATAGCCATTGAGGTAATACTCATTCCATGCCTCGGATGTAACCACACCGTTTGCCGCTCCCTCATACTGCAAATTTGCAGTATAGCGGAGAGGAACGAATGCAGATGCACGGTCACTCCAAAGGTTCACGTCACGCTTTGCGAACGTGTACTTGTCACCGTCGGCAGTCAGATAGTAGCTGTCGTAACGGTTCTTTGTCTCGGTGTACTTGTTGCCGTTGGCATCCTCTACGGATGTGGCGGTAACATTGCCCTGCGTGTAGTAGTTGGCTACATCGTAGTTCTCAACAGCCTGTCTATAAACAGAATTGCCTTTCTCCGTGTCGAGGTTCTTGGTGATAACCTCACCGAAACCGAGGAACTCACGTTCATGGCGGTCACGTTTTCCGTCCTTATACTCAAAGGCAGTTGTCATGACTGGACCATCGTCATGGATTCCGTCGTCAATCGTCAAGGCAGACATTACCCACTTGCCACCAGGAAGACCGTAGGTCGGAGTGGTGTGCGCATAGTCGAGTGTGAAAGTGCCGCCCAAGGAATTGGTGACTGACTTCAACATGTTGGTTCTGCCAATGGCAGAGCGTGTAACCTTCAACTCGCTTTCCTTCTCAGACTCAACGATGTCAAGATAACCGTCACCATCAACATCCTGCAAAGAGTAGGTAGGGCGGTTGATGCTATGTGAGGTGGAAGCACCAGGGTTGGTTGAAATCTTGATGCTTATTACAGGAATGTTGATGGTCAAAGTGAACGCAGCATTTGCAGACTCTGAGGTTGATGCCGATTCGCTGAGCGCACTCGCACCCTTCCAACTGATAGGCTCATCAAAGCCATTGCCTGTATTGAGTGCAACAATGATACCATTGTCGCTCTTCCATACCTTGTCAGGGAGACCGTCAGAGTTGATGTCGATAAGGTTGTATTCCTCTTCGCTCTCTGAGGTTACGATACCAAAGCCTGCTGAGAAACTGCCAGAGGCCTTGGTTATCGACTGCTTTGTGCTCTTATTTTGGGTAGTTCCCCAACCAAAATCTTCCCCTGCACCTGCACCAAAATTATAGGAAAGAGACTTACCGCCTTGGATGCGGTCCAGCCCCCAGTCAACAGGCTCAGTGAAGGCATAGCCAAGGTTCAGTTTTACTTTCTTGTCCGAAAGAATCTTGTCGGGAAGTCCATCACCATTGATGTCAATGAAAGACTCAACTGCCTCATCCGTATTCTTTGGCGCACTGCCAGAGATGGAGAATTGAGCCAGCCATGAACTCTGTTGGTTCTGTGCGGAAGACTTGCTTCCGGAGATAAGTTTTGTAATGTCAGACACAGAAGCTACTGGATTGCCACCATATCCCCATGCCTCAGAAGCATTGTCAGAGTTATTAGCTCCGATACCCTTGTAGATTTCTCCACTCAATCCGCCCTGCGAATTGGTGTATTGGATAGTACCACCAGCTATGATGTCCGGGAATCCGTCACCATTCATATCCATCATGGCAACTTCCGTCTTGGAACTGCCATTTGCATTGTTGTGGGTAATGCCAAGTGCACCTCCTTGCACAACGGTACTCTTGCTTGATACCACTTGGCTTACAGCTGTCGCACCAGTACCCTGCAAATATTCACCTGCAAGTCCTGCCACCTCCGCATTGTTATCCAATGGATTGGTAAGGAGTACATCCTGTTCTGTCAATCGGGCTGTACTTGCCTCGGTTGCAGTAAGATAGATGTCCTGTCGCTGACCGACCCACTTGTCCATAGAAGTCTGGTCTGTACCCAATGGAGTGAATGCCATTGTGAGAGGGTCAATCTTGTCGTTCTCGTTTTCAGGCAATTTCAGCAATGACTCGTCAATAGGCTTTGCATATCTGCCTTCTGCAGAGTTATAAACAAAACCTCCCCAGCCACGGTAGAGCATACCGAAGCCAAGATTATCGCTTTCTGCATAGAATCCAGCAAGGACATTCTCTGTCACAAGACCTGCCGCATCTTTCTGAATGGAAACAGAGGCAGAAGTAACAGTTTCATCCGAGATAGTTGCCAGATAGCTGTATTCAAACCAGATGTTCTTTCCTGCAGTAGTTGCAAATCGCAGAGTATCGGCTTTCAAGATGCCATTCTCGATAGCGAAAGACTTCTTGCCAACAAGTGCATCCTCTGTCTTGGCGGTCAAAGTAACCTGGCCATTGATGGAATTGTCAGAAAGGGTAAGCACTGGCGACACAACCAAAACGGTATCAGTCGCAGTGGTCAAGTATGGCTTGCCCTCTGCCAAGGGGCCGGACTTCTGTAACTACAGAAGAAGCAAGTTTCCTCGCCCGAATGAAGAATCAATAGAAGGAGCCATTCTCGGTACGCTTCAATCATCGGGCAGTCTCATCACAAGAGAACTTCGGGCAGCCTGCGGTTTTACTGGAAAGGGAATGAGAAGCAAATTTGACGGTTATCTCACCCGACTGGAAATGGCAACCTATATCGTGACCGAGGATTTCATCTACCCTCGTGACAAGCATAACCATGAATATGGCTGGGGATGGTCGCTGCTCAATACTCCCGAAGATCTCTATGGCAGGGAGGCTTGCCAATGCAATCGCACTCCCCAGGAATCTTATCAGAGGATTTTCGAGCATCTGAAAGAAATCCTGCCTGATGCTTCGGATAAACAGATTATTAAATTAATTGGATAAAAATGAGAAAAGAATCAAGAGCAATGGATAGTGGGTGGGCATTGGAAGTAATGCACAAGGCTCCGTATATAACTGTAAGTTTTATTGACGAAGACGGCAAACCTTA
>ERZ1026858.857-NODE-857-length-16179-cov-5.248636_pt1 | contig 16179 bp, 13 predicted proteins | sample MGYA00380159_ERZ1026858 | MGnify/ENA primary metagenome ERZ1026858 (study PRJEB33269, sample SAMEA4719795) | human gut metagenome | biome: human-associated habitat; feature: organic feature; material: feces | place: Cameroon | collected 2013-10 ...
GTCCCATGTGTACAAAGGAGTGCTGCATGGTGCTGACCCGTTCCAACCCCTTTTGGGGGCAGTTTTGGGGGCAAATCTGCAAGACGAATTCTGACTTGCGCCGCTCAAATAAATGCGCAGCTTTTATCTCATTGAGAAAAGCAGATACCAGTATCACAGAGTTCCCACGCAGGAAAAGCCCAACGAGCCAGTATATAAGTTTTACTCTCCGGCAAGAAGTTGTACGCAAGCACTACTCCACGCCATCCCCGCACACCGCTCCTGTCGCCGCGAGAAACGCTCCTTTTCGGGCGCATTTACACAGCATCGGCGCAGTAGCCGTCCAGATAACTACCGCCCTAAATTCCCCGCTTTCCGGGATTTTTTTGTATCAAAACGGGATTTACCTGGATGGGATTTCCCTGTACAGGTAAATCCAACACAAATGAATACTAAATAAATAAAATACTAAGATACTATCGTATCCTATCCGTAAAACTACAAAAACGGATTTTTTCCACTGGAATCTTGCCGTGATGCGTACAACTTAGCCGCAAAACTCCACCCCATCATATCCCATCTGAGCAAGAGCCTGCAGGGTGCGGAAAAGTGATTCGGAATCGCGGCACTCTTCGCGCGCGGAATACAGCGCGTATCCGATCTTCATGTTCAGGCCCACCACATCGCCGCGGGCGGTTCACTGATGACTGCGTCACGTAGAGAGGTGACGGCCTTTTCCAACCCCTCGCGCACGGACATCAGGCTGTCCTCGTGCTCGATGCTCAACACGTCGTCATATCCGGAGACGCGGAGGGCGGAGACGACCTTTTTCCAGAAATCCTGTCCGTGCCCGTATCCAACTGTGCGGAAAATCCACGAGCGGTCAAACTCCTCGTGATACGGAATCGTGTCCAGAACACCCTTGCGCGCCACATTTGACGGTTCGAGCGCGCAGTCCTTGGCGTGCACATGGTAGATCGCGCCTCGCAGTTCACGGATGGAGTCGACAATGTCGTTGCCCTGCCAGATGAGGTGGCTAGGGTCGAAGTTGGCGCCGAGCGTATCGCCGATTTCGCGGCGGATGCGCAGCATCGACGCCGTATTGTAAACGCAGAAGCCGGGGTGCATTTCAAACGCTATCTTGACGCCGCAGCTCTTCGCCTCACGTGAGGCCTTTTCCCAATAAGGCAGAAGGCAGTCGTTCCATTGATAGTCGAGAATTTTCAGAAACTCATCCGGCCACGGGCAGGTAACCCAGTTGGGGTAGGTTGCATTCGGGCTGTCGCCCGGGCAGCCGGAAAATGTGATGACCTTCTTCACGTTCAGCTGTTGTGCCAGATGAATGGTGTCAATCAGCTCACGGTGCGATTTTTCGGCAAACTCTCGGTTGGGATGAACGGGATTTCCGTGGCAGCTCAGCGCATTGAGCTCGATGCCGCTGTTTTCAAACAGCGCCGCGAATTTCTTCCGGCGGTTCGCGTCGTGAAGCAGCTCGGCCGGCTTGCAGTGCCCGTTTCCAGGATAGCCGCCCGTGCCGATCTCGACGGCCTGGACGCCAATCCCTGCCAGATACTCCAGCGCTTTGCCGAGCGGCAGCGCATACAGCGGGACGGTGAGCATTCCGATTTTCATTTTTCTTCTCCCTTTCTTGACAGATAAATGTATGCTGCGCGCCGGGCGGCGATCAATTCGTCTTCCCAATCGGTCGTTTCGCCCAACACCAGGAGCCCGCGGCTCTCCATCCAGCAAACGGTTTTCCGAAGGCCATCCTCCAGCGGCGTGAGGGCGCGGAATTCGGGAATGTCGCGCGCAATCTTCTCGCCGCTGTAATATCCATTGTAGATAAAGTTGTGCACAATCATGTCGGACAGAGGGAACGCGGAAGAAGCCCTCAGCAGATCAAGGGGGACTTCCACCATTTCCACCTCGCGCCCTAGCACGCGCATCATGGCGCGGTGGTAGGCTTCCCAGTCATACGGCTTGAGACCGCACAGGTTGTACACCTGTCCCTCACACACATCGTGCCGAAACGCACCGGAAAAAGCGAGCGCGGCGTCGTCCACATAAAGGAAATTGCGAAGCAGTTTCCCGTTCCCGACAGCAATCGGCTCACCGCGCCGGATTCGGGTGACCCATGAGTTGTCGGAGCCAATCTGCCGGACAAGCGTCCGCTGCCTGCCGTATGTCACGGTCGGGCGAAACAGCGTCACGGGAAATCCGCTGTCAAGCCATGCGCGGAGAAACACGTCCTCCATGGCTTTTTTCCGCACACCGTACTCCCAGACGGGAGCGCGACACGTCTCCTCGCGGATGGGCAGGGACTCAGCGCGGAGAGGTCCGTATACCGCACCCGACGAAACGGCAATCAGTCGCCGCAGGCACGGGAACAGACGCAAATCCTGTTGCGCGTGTGCCTCACAGTGGCAGACGAGATCGACGACATATTCAAAGTGGTTGTTCCGGAGGACGCTTTCCAGCTGCGCATCGTCGCCGCGGTCGGCAATGAGCATGTGCACGCCGTACGGATTTTCAGCGGGCGGCGTCCGCGTCAGCACAGTGACGTCGTAGCCGTCGAGCAGCAGACGCCGTGTCACGGCGACGCCGATGTTGCCCGTTCCGCCCATCACAAGCGCGCTTTTCATATGCCCTCCTGCTGCTTGAGCATAATGTTGAGAATCACACGGTTTGTCTCGGCCATGCCCTCGCGGCCGAGTTCGCCCACTTCGTGGAGTGTGTTTTCAATGCCCTTTTTGACAATTCCCTCGCCGTGGACGAATTCCCTACCGCTCTGTGCCATGTGGAAGCCCAAAATTCCGGCCTCGACCGCCATTGCGATCTTTGCAGCGCAGGAAGGTTTGGCCCCGTCGCAGATGGTGCCGGACAGGATGGCCAGGCCATTCACAATCGTGTGTTCGATTAGGCTTCGATCTGCCATATGCAGATAGGCGACGCCTGCGCCGGCGGCGCACCCCGCGCAGACCGCTCCGCAGTATGCCGACAGGCAGCCGATTTCCTGCTTGATGCGGATGGCGGCCAGATTGGCCAGCACGAGCGCACGAATGGTCTGTTCACGGCTCGCGCCGAGAGTCTCGGCGTATTCCAGTACCGGCAGAGTAATGGTGACGCCCTGATTTCCGCTACCGGAGTTGATCACGGCGGGCAGTTCGCACCCGCCCATGCGTGCGTCCGACGCTGCGGCGGCGCGAGCGCGCGCGCGGAGGAGCACGTCGTTCCTGCCGGCCTGCAAAAGAGTTTTTCCGATCTGCGCACCCCATTCGCCCGTTAGGCCGGCCTGCGACAGCGCGGCGTTACATTCGATCTGCCGCTCGATGATGGGGCGCACGTCTTCAAGGCTGCACGTCTGCGCAAATTCCAGAATTTCGGCAACGCCCATGGGCGGCGCGTTGTTTTCCTGCGCGCTGTCCGCGGGCTGCTTCTCAAATTGAACGCAGCCGTCTTTTTCCAGAAGGACGACGTTTGTATGGCTCCCGGTGATGCGCACACGGCTCCGGCTGCCACCACCGGAAAACTCTAGGAGGATATCAAACAACTCGTCCCCCTGAGCCAGATGTACCCGGATCGGACAGTCCGACAAGAACGATTCGATACGGGTCCTGCAGCCACTGTCTCCGGCGGAGAGCACTTCGAGCAGCTTGTCCGCCTGCCCGATCACGACGCCCGCTGCGACGGCGGCTTCGATTCCCTTCAGCCCACCCGTGTTGGGAACCGTCACACTCTTGGCGTTTTTGATGATGCTCCCACTGACAAACGCGTCAATTTTCTGCGGCGAGCCGCCCAGCAAGTCGCGCGCCAGTGCAGCAGCGTAGGCCAGCGCGATGGGCTCGGTGCAGCCCGTGGCCGGGATAAGTTCCCGCTCCAGAATCAGGCGGTATCGCTCGTAAGTTTGCTTGTCCATCATAGCCTCACATTTTGTTTAGAAATCAAGAAAGGGGAGGACGCCCGCGGACGCCCTCCCCACGTTTTTTAACGTCCGGCCGCGATGTCTTCCATGACCTCATGCCAGACCACAAAGCGGTGCGTCGTCTCGCGGTTGAACTCGCAGCCGCCGGACACGATCAGCTTCGCACCCGCTTGACGGATGGCCTCGTCGACCTTAGCGCGCAACACTGACTTGACCTTGTCGCGGTTGGCACCGTAGAAATCGTGATTACGGTCGATGCCGCCCATCAGAACCTTGTCCGTCATGGCGCGGACCTCAGATAGAGAGGGATTTGCGGGCGACTGGTCTTCCCAGTTGATGGCCTGAACGGGCAGGGTGACTATGTCCTTCATGCGCAGGTTTGCCATACCGCACACATGTAGCATCGTGAACCAGGCACGTCCCTGAATTGCGTTCAGCGCACGCTCATCGTACGGACGGATGTATTTGTAATACTCTTCCTCGGTGCAGAAATCTGTGTGATCGCCACCGGGGCAGTAGAAGAAGCCGGCCGCGCCCATGTCGAGGAAACCGTTCATCAGATCGATGATCTGTTCGGTGAGCACTTCCATCACATGGAAGTACGCGTCCTCGTGCTTGCGAATGAAAGCCATGATGTCCTCGCCGACAAAGCTCTCCTCCTGATAGATTCCGGTGCCGGGCGCGTAACCGCACAACTGCGTCAGCATGCGCATCGGCCCAAAGATCGTCGGCAGAACGGGAACGGTGCCGTTGTAGTAGTCGCAGATAGCCTTGATGCTCTTCATCTCGCGTCCGAACGCGCCCTCGAAGACGTTTTTCTTCGTGACGTTCATCCAGTCGTCAAGGCAGTTGAATGCGTATTTGACGGATTTTCTGAATCCTGCGTCGTCGCTGTTCACAGGCTCCGCAATAACCTGGCCGAAGTCCTCGGTGTTGTACAGGCCGTTCTGCATGACCTTAATGACGTCAAAATCATGCTGGTTCTCATAAGCGATGATGGCCTTGGAGAAGTCGTTGGTGTTTCTGTCCTCCAGATTCAGATGCGGCCCCCACGCAATGAAGGGAATGCGGTCGACCGGCCTGCCCTCAAGCACAGCTTTGACGCGCTCGGTGTGTGTCATTTTGTCCATGGCTTTTTTCTCCTTTTTCAGGCGGGGCGCTTACGCGACGTCCCACTCCCAATATTTCCACGCCTTGATCGAGAAGTCCTCGTACGGGACGTTTGACAGGCGCTGGCTGCTGACGAACAGGGAATCCTTGTGGTACAGAAACGCCATCGGCACTTCTGCGACAAGGCGGCGCTGAAGCTCGTAGTAGGCCTCTTTGCGCTCGTCAAATGTCAGACCCTTCAGACCTTCGTCATAAAGTTCGGTCCAGCTGCTGTCGGTAGTGTGCGTCCAGCCATTCGGAGCAACGTTGAAGTAGCCGGAGCTCTCGCTGGGTTCAAACGGCGCTGAGGCGGAGCCCATGATCGCGAAGTCGTAGTCGCCGGCCATCAGGCGGGAGCTGATTGTTGCCATGTCGCCCGTCTCAACGCGGATATTGATGCCAACGTCGGCGAGCATCTGCTGAAGCATGACTGCGACGTTGCAGCGCAGCTCCTGATCGGCCTGAACAAGGCAGACCAGCTCACGATCCTTATCCCACGTCGTCTGCTTAAGCATCTCGCGGGCGAGGTCGGGATCGTAGGCGTTGCCCTCGATACCGGGCAGGCGATACGGGTTGCCGGGATAGATGGCACTGATGGCAACCTGGCCGTAGCCATGCAGCAGATTGTCGATGATCGCCTGTTTGTCAATCGCGTGATCGACTGCGACGCGGAAAGTGGCGTCATATTTTTCGTTGTCCATGAACAGGTGGTCGTTTGCAAAGCCGGGGATTTCGACGGTGTTCAAAGTGTCCTCCTGCTTTGCGAGATCATAGTCGTTGTACGACATCAGGGAGCCGTAGACCGTGCTGTCAACCTCGCCGGACATCATCGCAGAGAGAATGTTGTTGGCGGGAATGACGCGGATGATCAGACGGTCGAACTTCGGGCAACCGAGATAATAGTCTTCGAAAGCCGTGTACTCCATGCGTTCGCCGGAGACGTAAGAATCAAATTTGAACGGGCCAGAGCCGATCGGAGACTCCCAGAAAGGGTCGCTCGTTAGGCTGGCGGCGGGCACGTCCTCCAGACAGTGCGCCGGGATAACGAGCGGGAAGCGTAAATTATAGAAGAAGTTGAGCAGCGTCGTGCCATTCTTCAACGTGAACTCGACGGTTTCATCGTCCAGCGCTTTCACGCCGAAATCCTCGACATTCGACCACACACCATTCTCAGTGCCTTCAATCAGCCGGATGGACGGAGAACGTTCAGCTTCGACTTCGGGATTGGCAAGCACCTGATAAGTAAACTCAACGTCGTGCGCCGTGACTTTTTCGCCGTCATGCCAGTAAGCGTTCGGTTCAATCTTTGCGGTGATGACACGACCGTCTTCGCTCTGTTCCCAACTGGACAGAACGCGCGGTTCAATCTCTCCGCTGGCGTCGATCGTAACAAGTGTGTCAAACACAGGATACGAGAATGCAATCTGGGCGTCCTTCGTTACCCATGTCAGCGGACACAGGCCCATCCATGCTGTAGTGGCCGCTAGCGTGACAACCTTTTCGCCGCTCTCATTTGTCTGGGTCGTGGAGCCAGACGTTCCGGCGGTATCCGACACGGAACCCGCACTTCCCGCACTCGTCCCACATGCAGTGAGTGCAAAAAGCAGCGACAGAAACAGTGTCGTCAACTTCATCCATTTCTTTTTCATTATATTTCCTCCGTTTTTTTATTCTCAGCCGGTCGCGTCCCGGCAATGAGTTCCGATTCAAAATAGCGGTCGAGGCGCATTAAAGCGATGACATATACTTTCATCGCATTGATGAGAAAGTCGATAAACATTGCTTCATCGACGCCATGCGGCGAACCGAACTTGCCCTTGAAATCCATCACTCCGGGTCCGAATGGAAGTGAGTTGGGAAATTTGCGTGCGTGCGTCCCGCCGCCCATGACGTATGGCTCATACGTTTTTTTCAGAAATTCATGGCAAGTATCCATCAGCAACTTCGGAATGGGCGAGTCCGGCGGCGTGTAGCGCGGCGCGCTGTACGTCAGGTTTTCAATGCCGATGCCCAGTGAAACGCAGCGCACGCGGAGCGCCTTTAAAAGTGCATCCGAATCCTGTCGGATGGCGTAGCGGACATTGATATTCTGGCGCAGCACGCCACCTTCGTATCGGATCATACCGCCAACGCACGTTGTCTTTCCGGACAGGTCATCCTCGAAACTGATGCCGAGCCCGGTGCCGAAATCGTCGGGAAAGCACGAGCGAAGCGTTTCAAGGCTGTGCAACGTCTCGCCGGTTTCCAAACGCAGACTGCACAGAATTTCTAGAAGACGATAGATGGCGTTAACGCCCTGCTCTGGCGCCAGCACATGCGCCGCCTTTCCATGTGTGCGGATCACAACGCCGTCCGGGGCCGTTTCAACATCCACGCCGGGCATGGCGCAAAGCGCTTCCATCGCGTCAGCATCAACGTGCCGAAGCTTTGCGGACGCCGCGTCCGGAACGGAGTTTGACGCGACGCCGCCGTGCAGCTCGAGCAGATTGACAGGGCAGATCGGAAGCGTGAGGTCCGCCGTCAAGACGCCTTTTTCACCGATGCACATCGCCCACGCGCCGTCGCAGATCAACGTATAGTCAGGCGGGGTGTGCCGCTGAAGGTAATGCTCCACATCCTTCATCCCGGACTCCTCGTTGAAGCCGGCGATGAGGCGCAGCGTACGCCGCATGGGGATGTTCAGGTCGCGAATGCAGCGCAGCACATACAGCGACATGACGGTCGGTCCTTTGTTGTCGCTGCTTCCGCGGCCGATGACATATCCATCGCGTTCAACAGCGCTGTACGGTTCGTAGTGCCAGCCGTCCCCGGCGGGGACAACGTCCATGTGGCCAAGGATGCCCAGTTCGTGCTCCGATGTGCCGCGGTGCAGGATGCTGACGCAGTAATAATCGTCGTTTTCTGTCTCGAATCCATACCGCTCGCCCATAGAAATAAATACATCGGCGCAGCGTTTGCAGCCGCAGCCCATCGCGAACCCGCCCTCACCGGGCCGACTTACGCTCTCCTCGTTTACGACGCGGATCAGATCCTCAATCAGCTCCGGACGATGCTCTCGAGCCCATCCGTCCACGCGGGCGGCAATTTCCCGTTCGGTCATGTTGTTCCCTCCTCGCAGAGATGGCACGCGACGCCGTGACCATCGGAGATATTTCGGAAATCGGGCGCCTGCGTGCGGCAGCGCTCGCCCGCGAACGGACAGCGCGTGTGAAACACACAGCCCTTCGGGGGGTCCATCGGACTTGGAAGGTCGCCTTTGAGGAGAATGCGTTCCTTCTGCACATCGGCATCCGGGATGGGAATCGCGGACAGCAGCGCCTGCGTATAGGGATGCTTGGGATTTTCATACAGCTCGTCACGGGTGGCAAGCTCCACGATCTTGCCCAGATACATCACGGCAATCCTGTCGCTGATGTGCTTGACGACGCTCAGGTCGTGGGAAATAAACAAATACGCAACGCCCCGCTCACGTTGGATGTCCTGCATCAGATTGAGTACCTGCGCGCGAACGGAAACGTCCAGCGCGGAAACGGGTTCGTCGCACACGACAAAATCAGGCGAGGAGATGATTGCGCGCGCAATGACGATGCGCTGGCGCTGGCCGCCGGAAAACTCGTGCGGATAGCGGTAGATCTGATATTCGTCCATTCCCACATACTTCAGAATTTCACGGCTGCGCTCAAAACGCTCCTCCTTTGTGCCAATGTTGAAGATGTCCAGTGGCGCGCGGACTGCCTCCAGCACCGTCATGCGAGGGTTCAGCGAGGAATAGGGGTTTTGGAAAACCATCTGGAGCTTCTGCCGCATCTGGCGCATCTCGTGCTCCGGCAGCTTCGTCAAATCCTTCCCTGCGTAGAGAACTTGTCCCTCCGTGGCGCGGATGAGATTGAGAACCGTTCGTCCGAGCGTGGATTTGCCACAGCCGGACTCGCCCACGAGACCCAGCGTCTCGCCCCGCGCAATGGAGAAGCTGACGTCGTCCACTGCTTTGACAGGTTTGCCACGCGCATGTCCCTTGAAGTATTTCTTAATGTTTTTTACCTCGAGCAAAGTTTCCCGACTATCCATCGTTCTTCTCCTCTGCATCTTTTTCATAGAGCCAGCAGCTCACCACGTTTCCGTTGGGAAGGTTGAATTCCGGCGGCCGGCACTGTGCGCATTTCTCCACGGCGCAGGTGCAACGCTCGCGGAACACGCAGCCCTGAATCGGCTTGGTCAGGTTGGGGACACTGCCCTCAATGGAAAACAGCCGGTCGCTATGCTTGTCCATGCGGGGAATTGACGCGAGGAGTCCGCGCGTGTACGGATGCAGAGGCTGTTTAAAAATCTGCCGCTTTGTGCCGTATTCGACCGCATGTCCCGCGTACATCACCATAATGTTGTCTGCCATGTCCGCCACGACGCCCATGTCGTGCGTGATGAGGATGATTGCGGCGTTGACCTCTTTCTTCAGGTTCCGCAGGAGATCAAGAATCTGTGCCTGAATCGTCACGTCGAGCGCCGTCGTCGGCTCGTCCGCGATGAGTAGCTTCGGATCGCACGACAGTGCGATGGCAATGATGACGCGCTGACGCATACCGCCTGAGAGCTGATGGGGGTATTCCTTGATGCGCTTTTCCGGCTCCGGGATACCGACTCTGCGCAGCCACTCGACGGCATGCGCGCGCGCCTGTCTGCGCGTTTCTTTGCGATGGCGCATGATTGTCTCAACCATCTGCCGCTCAATGGTGAAAACCGGGTTGAGAGACGTCATCGGATCCTGAAAAATCATGGCTATCTCACGGCCGCGCACGTTGCACATCTCGTTTTCCGGAAGGGTCAGAAGCTCGCGCCCTTCTAGCCGGACGGAACTGCCTTCCATCACCTTGCCGTTGTACTTTTCAATCAGCTTCAGGATGGACAGACTCGTGACGCTCTTGCCACAGCCGGATTCGCCGACAATCCCAAGCACCTCACCAGGCTTCACGCTGAAGCTCACGTCGTCAACGGCCGGGACCGTGCCGTCCTTTGTGGTGAAATATGTCCGGAGGTGGCTCACCTCCAATAAATTTGTTTCCGTCATAATCCGTTTACCTGCTCTTTCCGTATGTTCCCGACGCATCATACTTTCATCTTGGGATCGAGCGCGTCGCGCAGTCCGTCACCGATGAAGTTGATGCTCAATACAGTTAACACCAGTATGACGCCCGCCGGGACCCACATCCAGGGGCGGTAGACCAGCGTGCTCAGATTCTGCGCGGCGTAAATCATGTTGCCCCACGACGCGGCGGGAACGGGGACGCCGAGCCCAAGAAAACTCAAGCCTGATTCCTGAAGAATGGCGCTTGCCACACTGAAGCTGAACTGAACAAACAGAGGCGCGAGCGAGTTGGGCAGAATGTACTGAAACATCTGCCGTCCGCTTGTGGCACCACACGCACGCGCTGCCTCGACGAATTCCTGCTCCTTGACGGAGATGACTTTGCTGTATGTGAGCCGAGCGAAGCTCGTCCAGCCCAGTAGACCGATGACAAGCATGACGGAACTCGCGGATGGACCGAGCACGGTAACCAGAACGAGCTGGATTACCATTGCCGGAAAGGACATAAATACGTCGACCACACGCATGATGATCATGCGCACGGCACCGCCGTAGTATCCAGCCAGTAGTCCAAGGGGAATGCCAATCAAGGCGCTGAGCAGCGCCGACACAAAGCCTACGGAGAGGGAGACACGTCCGCCGTAGACGAGTCTAGCAAAGACATCCCGGCCGACGTCGTCCGTCCCGAGGAGGAACTCCGCGCTTGGCCTCGCGGTGAAGTTTCCGGCGTGGGTCGTGTAAGGGTCAAGGTTCATAGCGGTTGGAAGCACGATGATCAGCAGAATCTCAGTAATCAGAAACCAGGCGGAGATCATCGCCACTTTATGCCGAGCGAACTTCTGAAGGATATTCCGGCCGAAGGAGTCCCGCCCAGCGCTCTTTTTTTCCTTTTTCACAAAGCTGTCCTCCTTTGCTCAGTTGCGGACGCGCGGATCCAGCAGCGCGTAGACAATGTCCATCAGGAGATTGACGGCCATAACGGCAAAGGTGATGTATACAGTGACACCCATGATGACGGGATAATCACGGTATGTGATTGAAAGCACCATCAAGCTTCCCATGCCCGGCCATCCAAAAACCTGCTCCGTCACAACGGCGCCGCCCACAAGGAACGGAACCGACATTCCGATCTGCGTCGCAATGGGCATCATTGCGTTGCGTAGAGCATGGGAGTAAAGAACCACCTTTTCACGCAATCCCTTCGCGCGCGCCATCTTGATGTATTCCTCGCCCAGCACCTCTAGCATAGCGCTACGTGTCTGACGGATGTAACTTCCCATCATGGTGATAGCTAGTACAGCGGCTGGCTGAATCAAATGCTTAATGACATCAAGCCAGTCGCGCACATTTGCATTCGTGTACATGCCGCCCGTCGGAAGCCATTTCAATCGGACAGAGAGCAAATAGATCGAGATAAGTGCCAGAAAGAAAGTCGGGAAACCTGCGCCAATGAAAGACAGACCGGAAGCGAGGTAATCCCACATGGAATATGGCTTGCACGCCGCCAGAACGCCCAGAACAACGCCAATGAGGATGGATAGCGCCAGTGCGATACCCGTCAGGAGAAGAGTAGGACCAACGCGCTCGCCGATTACACGGATGACCTCCGTTCCGGTGCGATAGGAATAGCCGAGGCTTCCTTGAAACAAACGTCCCAGCCATTTGATGTACTGAACATACAACGGCTGATCCAATCCCATGCGAACGTAGAGTGCTTCGATGTCCGCGGGGGTCATCTCCGGCGTAATCATTGCATCAACGGGCGAACCCGGTGTCAGATTAGAAAGCAAAAACACCAGAATTGTCATTCCGAAGAAGACGGGAATCATGACAAGAATACGCTTGAACAGGAAATTTTTCATAACCGTCCTCCTGTCTTTACATCGATCCAACAGTTCGATGCACTACTCTTAAGGCACGCGTCTATGATCTTCATAACCCAGACGCCATCATTCACTGTGGCGTAAGGCATTTTCTCGTCCGCATAGTTTCCCTCACGGATTGCGCGGTAAAATGCCTCAAGTGCGATGCAGATTGCGTCGTTCCATCCCTCGGTATGGCCGACGGGCAGATGTGAGTATTGACGCACATTCTCGTGAACCGCAGCGGCCTCCCGGTACAGCACCTCGTTAGGCGCGTCCCGCCGGCCGATGTGAAGGAGATCGGACCGCTCCTGCCCCCATTCGAACGAGCAGTTTTCCGTGTCAATGCGCAGACGAAGATCGTTTTTGTGCCCGGCAGCCACCTGCGACACCTGCAAAGTGCCTTCCAGACCATCTGCGAAACGCACGAGCACAATTGCTTCATCCTCGTTGCACACTGTGACGTCGCCGAGAAACTCGCCCTTTTCCGAGGAGAACGTGCCGCCGCGCTTTTCGTAATGGTGTCGCACCGGATGGACGATACGCGTGCACGCGTTGACGGCAACGATCCGCTGGCCGACGGCGTACTGACACAGGTCGAACAGATGCGAACCGATGTCGGACAGTGCGCGCGCGGGACCGCCAAGCTCAGGCTCAAGACGCCAGTCGTAATCGTCTTCGCGCAGCATCCAGTCCTGAAGGTAGGCGCCGGATACCAGGAAGACGCGTCCGGCTTCGCCGCGCGTGATCCGCTCATGCATCTCCTGCGCGAGCGCGTTCATGCGGTAATTGAAATTGACTCCGTTTGCAACGTGCTTGTCTTTCAGAAGCTCCGCCAAAGCTTCCGCATCCGATACGCTGACGGTTAGCGGTTTTTCGCAGTACAGATGGCAGCCCACCTCGACTGCCTTGCGGCTCACTTCGTAGTGCAAAGCGGTCGGCGTGCAGACATGTACGACATCCGGACGACAGGCAGCCAGCATTTCGTCAACCGACCTGAAGACGCGGGGGACGTCCATTTTCTGTGCAACGCTCTGCACAAGCTCCGTGTTGGCGTCCGCGATCGCGACGATCTCGATGCCGCCGATGCGCCGCAACGCCTCAATGTGTTTCTGTCCGATATAGCCAACGCCGACAATACCCACGCTCAGCCGATTCATAGTACGTTCTCCTCACTTTACCATTGGGCGTACATTTTATCTGTCACTTCTGCAAGCTGGATGCTCTCGTCCAGCGGCATAATCTCACATTCGAGCTTACCCTCCCGGATGCATTTCATCGTCTTGATGATTTCAAACTGGAAGCCGGGGAAGACAAACGGCATTTCAACAACCTTTGTATCCGTTTTGGTGCGGACAACGGCTTTGTCCGGGTGCCAAAAATCAGGAATCCAGACGGAACCTCTCTCGAACGCGATGTTCGCGCCCTGAACAGATTCGCCCCGGAATCCGGTGTAGATCTGAGCGGTGCCGCCGCACGGGAAGCGGAGAAGCGCCGCGCTGCGAAGGTCGACATCGTTGCGCATATCAGCCATCGACATAATCTCACTAGGCATTTCGCCGAACACCATCGTTGCCAGAGACAGCGGATAGATCCCCGCGCCGCGCATGGCGCCGCCGCCGAGTTCCTTTTTGAAGAAACGGTATTCCGGATCGTACTCGTTGTGAGAGGAGAAGTCCGCCATCACATTCGAGACCTTGCCCATCTCGCCGGATGCAATCAGGTCGCGCAGCCAGTAGTAAATGGGAAAGAAGCGCGTCCACAGTGCCTCCATGAAGAACACACCTTTTTCGCGCGCCAGCGCCACGAGCGCCTCTGTCTCCTGGCGCGACATCGCCATCGGCTTTTCGCACAACACATGCTTGCCCGCCTGAAGTGCCTTTACCGTGTGCTCATAGTGCACGATGTGCGGCGTGGCCAGATAGACGATGTCAACATCCGGGTCGTTGACGAGCTCATCCACGGTTTCATACCGCTTGGGAATGTTCCACTGGTCGCAGAACGCATGCATCGCAGGCACGTTCCGGCTGTAAGCCGCGATGACCTGCGCATCCGGTACAAGCTCAAACGCCACCATAATTCTCTGTGCAATTTTTCCTGTTCCGACAAAACCCCAACGCATCTCCCGTCTCCGCCTTTCCGTTATTGTCTTTTTGTCATTTCGAAAAAATTATAAAATCTTTCGTAATTTTTTCAACATCAATATACTACACAATCCCTGGCCAGTCAATAGATTTTGTGATATTTTGTCATATTATACTAACATCGTTGATTTATTTGTAGCTTATTGACAATTGAATTTCCAAAATGAAAAAATTGAACAAAAAATTTTCAGTTTCTTTTCAAGGTTTTACACTTGTATTGTGGTGGAAAAGAATGTATACTTATATATGAATAAACCGTAAATGCGCGATGTGCCGCGCATGGAAAGGCAGGAAGCACAATGGCTTTATCAAAGAATTTGACGATTACGAAGATTGCCCAGCAGGCAAATGTTTCAATCGCCACAGCTTCCCGCGTGATCAATCAGTCGGGCGCCGTAAAAGAGGAGACGCGTGAAAAAGTTTTGCAGGCGATGAAAAGCCTGAATTATCAGAGCAGGGAATCATCGAGCAAATACATCCTGGCAAGCTTTTCGGATTTTCAAAACCCGTTCAACGCCGACCTGATTCGCGGCATCCGGAGTGCTGCGTCGCGCCGGGGCTACAAGCTGTTTTTGCAGCAGATCGACCGGCCGTATTCGTCTGAAGCCTTTAAGTTTCTTCTGAATGAAAAGATTTTCAGCGGTGTAATTTTCACACATGTCGTGCCGGATCGGAATCTGTTGGACGCAATCCGCATTCAATACCCCATTGTGATGTGTTCAGAGTATTCTGAGGTCGAAAATATTCCGTTTGTGGTTATCGACGACTTTGAAGCAGCGCAGGATGCTATGAAGTATCTCATCTCGATCGGCAAGCGACGCATTGCGCTTTTGAACTCGTCGCTGGATCACAACTACGCCGTTCAGCGCGAGCACGGCTACCGAGCCGCGCTCGCGGAATCGAACCTGCCGATCAACGAGCGCTGGATGGTTCACCTGACGGACATTGATTTCGAATCGGCGTGTTCGGCGGTGTCGAATCTCCTCTCGTCATCGGAGCGCCCCGACGCGTTTTTCTGTGTGTCGGACGTGTTTGCCAGCGCTGTCATCAAGTCGGCGTCCGGTCTCAATCTGTCCGTGCCGCAGGACGTCGCCGTCGTGGGCTTCGACAACGTCTATCTGACGACGATGACGGTGCCGTCCATCACAACGGTGAGCCAGCCGACGTATCAGCTGGGCTTTCAAAGCGCCAACATTCTCATCGACCAGATCGAAGGTAAGCCGGTTCTCAATTACCGGGTTGTGCTCTCGACCGACCTGATTGTCCGCGGTTCCACGTGATGCAAATAAATTTGCGACCAAGGCAATGGATTTGCGATTTGCTTTGCTTTTGCAGGACTCCGGCGCTTCGCAGCAGCAAATCTCGCCTTCGCCGATAGGGCTAAAACTCTTCCGCAGGATGTCGGTACAGGAATATTTTCCGCGATACCACGAACGGAAACTTTTCAAATGCAGGAAGTACAGGCACTTGCTTTCCGCCTTGCGCTGCCAAAAGGTGTTCCGAAAAATGTCCGGATAGCTGAATCAGAACGGATTCACTTTTTCGAGTCAAGATTTTTGGATGAATCACAGTTGATTCACTCTGTGGAATATACGAATATGTATGGATGTATGGCTTGATTACGAACATTTTGAGAGGGGGCAGGTGTGTTTTGCTAGCATAGCGTTTGGATATCCACAAACGCATTTCTGGGGTGTACCCCAGACCCCCGCGCTGTTCTTGCGTGACGATAGTGACGCAGATGACGCTAATGACGCTGTTTTGAGGATATCCCTATACCATATCCCAGATTCAGCGTCATTAGCGTCATCTGCGTCATTCTGATTTTGTGTTTCTCGTAGTATCATTGTTTTTGTTTCGAGCAGTAGTAAACTGCAAGCGTCATTTCACTATAAGCGTGACGGTGGTGACGATGGTGACGGTCTTTCTTGCATACCCCTACCCATATCCCATAAACATCGTCACTACCGTCACCATCGTCACTTAAAACAGGCAAGCCGTTTTAATCTGCGGCTTGCCTGTTTTAATTTTGATGAAAATTTT
>ERZ1026858.861-NODE-861-length-16170-cov-55.889544_pt1 | contig 16170 bp, 7 predicted proteins | sample MGYA00380159_ERZ1026858 | MGnify/ENA primary metagenome ERZ1026858 (study PRJEB33269, sample SAMEA4719795) | human gut metagenome | biome: human-associated habitat; feature: organic feature; material: feces | place: Cameroon | collected 2013-10 ...
TCATGCCTTGTGAGAGTCGGGCTATGGCTTTGCCTGTTGGAGCACAACACAGATACGGAGCATTATAAGTCAGCTCGTCACCACCACGCAAAGAAAGCACTTCCTGTTTGCTATACTTGAAATAATCAAGGTAGACATCCTTATGCGAGAGTTGCAGCACTATCTCCTCCGGCACTGCATATTGCCGTGAATCCGTGATGTGCTGACAGTTTTGTATACAGTCGAATACGTCGCCGTTGGTGTGGATATACAGATTATGCTTGGCTCGGGTCATTCCTACGTAATATCTACGCAGAATATCGTCTGTGTGATTGTATTTATCGGATATCAGCATATAAACATTATCAAACTCACGACCCTTCGATTTATGCACCGTAGACACCACTACCTCGGCATCTGATACATCACAAAAGTCCTCCACCGATGACTCAAACACAAACTCACGCAAGTCACTATAGTATTTGGCACGGTTTGTCTGCTCGAACATCTCCACGCAGCGACGCACATATTGCAGACTCTTGCTCATGGCATACTTGCTGAAAGTCTTCTGCTTTGCCTCCTCCCAAGCCTCATCAGTGATGAGCGGCGACCGCTTCCTGCTGTCCACACACTTCATGAAGTAGCGCATCTCCATAAGATTGGAAAACCGCAAACCGTCCAACGACTGTATCAGCTTGGCCTTCACGCCGCGCCCGTTCAGTAACGCAAGCATAACGACAGCCTCCTCGTTGGTCTGCGTCAGTATGCACGTCGTTCCCTTACCACGCTTCATTATGTCATCGGCAACGGGCAGAAACATGTATTTGGAGATATGGCGTGTAATTCTCACCTCACCGTCATCATTGCTCATTGACAAAATAGGAGCTTTCTTCAATCTGTTTTTTATTAACCTGACAAAATCGTTGGCTGCTCCTACAACGAGGCGTGAGCTGCGATAATTCTCTGTCATCTCTATGAAACTTCCTCCCGGTTCCTTGCTCAGCTGATACATATACTTCGAGTCGGAGCCACGAAACTCATAAATGTTCTGGTCGTCATCGCCGACGGCAATCACACGCATATCCTCATTCACAGCCATCAGAGCCGACACCAAAGCATAGTCGTCACAGCCCATGTCCTGTGCCTCGTCTATGACAAGCACCGTCTTACCAATGTGATTTTGCTCCACCTCGCCATTGTTTATCATCTCTGCTGCCTTTGCCACAACACCGCTCACATCATCCAGATTGCCGATACGTCCGAGCAAATCGAAACAATAAGAATGGAATGTTTTTATCTCTACAAAGTGAGCGGCATTGCCAATTAGCTGCATCAGCCTCTGCTTGAACTCTGTGGCTGCGGCACGCGAGAATGTGAGCATAAGCAGCTGCTCATGCTTGACATCCTCAAGCAACAGTAACGACGCAAGCTTATGCACCAGCACACGCGTCTTGCCGCTGCCAGGACCTGCCGCCACAACAATGCTGCGCGACTCACGATCCTCTATTATCTCTTTCTGACGAGCGGACAGCTGTCCGAACAGCTCGCTGTATTTGGCTGGTGTAAGATTGCGGTTGATTTCGCTTACACGATTGCCCTTAAAGTACTTGCCGATAAACTTGCGATAGTCCATCTGAAAATAGTCGTGCACGTATTGCAGGGCAGCGTCATAGTCGCTGACCATCAGATTGGCATATTCGCCCACTATATGTATCTGCTGAATTTTCTGCTTATAGAATTCATTTAGCGTGCGATAGTCGTCCTGCTTATAGCGTAGGCGATTGTCCTTCAGTCGGCGAATGTCCATAGCATTATAGAGCACCAGAAATCCTCCTTCAAGCTTCAGCGCACCTATCTTGGAGAGATAAAGCAACGCCTCCTCCACGTCCTCCAACTGTAGCTCTGAAGTATCGAAGAACAGCTGTTGGCCTTCTGCCTTAATGTCATTAAGAAGCTCTACGACCGAAAACTGTACTGCCCCGCTCTTCTTTGCCTCATCGTCCATGCTCTCAGCCATACGGTAAAGCCAGTCCACAACAAAACGACATATATTCAATCGTTTTTCAAAACGCTTCAATGTCGACTCCATATCCGACTGTCGTCTTACTACAATATTGCGCGACACATCTTCCTTCTTACGAGTGTAGCCTTTCACTACAAGGAAGTAGAGCAATGTTCGGATGTTCTTCTCTGTAGACTTGTCCAGCCCGTCGCGCACAGCATTGTCGTTAAGCTGCTTATAAGATATGCGCAACGATTCGTCTGGAATATGCTTTATTATGTATTCCTCAAGTTGAGCGAAATACTCAAGCTGATTTTTAGCCTTTCGTTCCGAACCCACATCCTGCATGTAAGCCGAAATGTCCTTGCTGTCAGCGAGTATTCCCTCCTGACGCATACGTTCCACAGCAGACACAATCTCCTTCTTGTTCATTCCGAGAATGTCAGCGAGATAGTCAATACGCGACTCTGCCTCCGAATCCTGTGCCTTTGAGATATGCTTCTGCGAAATCAGCGACTTTATTATGCGCACAGCCTTCTCCGCCTCATCCTTCTCAAACAACGAAGAAGCAGAAATGCGCTGACGAGCCTCATCCATGTTCTTCACAGTTATGCCCGTAGCATAAACATGCGGCACATTATTGCCACGCTCTATGTAGCCGCTCTGCTCAAGCGCCGAAAGAGCGGTGCGCACACGAGTCTCGATGTCCGACACCGAGTCGTCCCAACCTGCCTGACGTGCAATTTCGAGTGCCGAACAACACACACGCTGACGCAGACGTGTAAAGCTCTTTACGGCTTGCCACACCTGCTGTATCTCACTAAGACTGAGTTTTGTCTGATTGAGCAGAATGAAATGCTTGTCAAGGTCGTTGTCGCTGTACAGCACAAAGCATTGTGCCGTAAGATTCGGGTCGCGTCCTGCACGTCCTGCCTCCTGCACATAGTTCTCAAGCGAGTCAGAAATGTCGTAATGCACGACAAGCCCTACGTCGCTCTTGTCGACGCCCATGCCGAAAGCCGATGTCGCCACGATGACGTCCACCCTACCCGACATAAACTCATCCTGATTCTTTATCTTCTCGTCAGAATCCATCTTGCCGTTGAACGGCAGAGCCTTCATCCCGTCGCGAGTGAGCTTCGAGGCAAGTTCGTGTGTGCGCTTCGTGCGCGACACATATATAATAGTAGGACATGATGCCATCCGCACAAGTTCGCGCAGCTGACCATACTTGTCCTCATCAGTGTCAACGTGTATCACCTTATAGCGCAGATTCTTTCTTGAAGCCGACGATGCGAAAAGCTTCAGGTCGACGTTTAGCCAATGCTTAAAGTAATCACATATATCCTGAACAACCTTCTGCTTTGCAGTTGCCGTAAAACATGATACAGGAATGCTTGTGCCACCACCCTTACGTTCCTGGTATTCCTTTATAAACCTGCCTATATAGAGATAGTCAACACGAAAATCCTGTCCCCAAGCCGAGAAGCAATGTGCCTCGTCAATGACAAATCGCACCACATGACGAGCCATGAGAATCTTCTCTATGGTCTTCGAGCGAAGCATCTCTGGCGATATATACAACAGCGAAGCGTCACCGCTCTGCACACGCTCTATGGCAAGCGAGCGTGATATAGGATCGAGCAGTCCGTTGATTGTCACCGCTTCTGTTATGCCACGGTCGGCAAGATTGTCCACCTGGTCCTTCATGAGCGACTGCAAAGGCGATATCACTACGGTCAGTCCGCGTACGCTGCCGCCCTCTATCAATGCAGGCAGCTGAAACGTAAGCGACTTGCCTCCTCCTGTCGGAAATATAGCCAACAGCGAATTTCCGTCAATGGCAGCACGTGCTGCATTCTCCTGCAACGGCTCGCCGTCGTATGTACGAAACGAGTCGTAACCGAAGAAACGCTTCAAGTTATAGCGGGCGTCAAGTTGCCGGTCACAGTACTTGCACCCCACAGCACAGCGCGTGTGGCGAAGCTGACGTATGACATACTCCACCTCGGGATAATTAAACAGCACCCAAGCCGGAGTGACCGACCGCTGGTCCGTAGTATCAATCAGGGCCAAAGCATAAGCCAATTCACAAGGATATTTTCTTGCCAACCTACGGATATCGGCATTAGCGCAAATCTTTCCGTCATACTCTTCGCATATCAGCTCTGCAATCTGATTATTTGAGCCTGTCTCAGCTCCAACCATCTGCATAAAACCATTAAACTCGTCAATGTCCGCAAGCAAAGAGGCATAAATGCGCTGCCTGCGTTCAGACAAACCACGCCAACGAGCAATCTCATCAAAGAGTAGTTCGCGAGCCTTCTCACAGTCGTTCACGGGATTGTTCATCTCATCGCTCATCAGCTTGTCGTCCTTCACAAGTCGATGGTAGGGTCGTTCGGGGAACAACAAGGGCGACATATACAGAGTGTCAACAAGCGCCCATCGCTGTATGTTTTCGCCAAACAGAAACTTTGCGTCATGATGCACAATGTTATGACCACACAAAAAATCTATATCAGACAAGAAATTCAGCAAGTCAACCTTGGAATTCCTGTGAAAAGTAGCCCCGTCATGGCGCAACGCTCCAATGTCCTGAACCTTACGATTCTTTACGCCAACCTCCACATCCACAAAGGCATAGCTGTCTGCATCACGCTTTAATGACGTAATGTAGTTGTCGGAAGAGCTTGAAGCACCACCTATATTTATCGTATCTAAGATTCTATCCCAAAGTGACATAAGTTGTAAAGGTTGTTATTAAGCAAGATTTTTTAATCTACAAAAATAGCAAAATATATCCAACTTCATAGCATACATAGAGAAAAAGTTACGCAAGAATACAGCAAATCGACCTAAAATCAGGCTTTTTCTGAAAGACTTTCGTTAACTTTGCATAAACAAGCAAAACAATAGATATTATGGCAATGAAACTTTATTCACAAAAATAATAAATGGAAACAACCGACATTAAGGAAGAACAGATTCTGATCAGAATAACTGGTAATGACCGTCCTGGTCTTACCGCATCGATAATGGAGATTCTTGCAAGCAAGGATGCGAAGATCCTGGACATCGCCCAGGCTGACATCCACTCCACTCTTTCTCTGGGCATCCTCATCCGTATAAACGAAGACGACTCCGGTCAGGTGATGAAGGAACTGCTGTTTAAGACCACTGAGCTGGGCGTGCAGATAGGCTTCGAGCCCGTAACGGACGACCAGTATGAGATGTGGGTGGGCCAGCAGGGCAAGAACCGATATATCCTCACGCTCATCGGACGCAGCCTTTCGGCAAAGCAGATTGAGGCTGCCACAAAGATTATCACAAAGCAGGGACTCAACATCGACTCCATCCTACGACTCACCGGACGTATGAGCATCAAGCACCCGGAGCAAAACCGTAGGGCGTGCATCGAGTTCTCGCTCCGTGGCACTCCCACTGACCGCACTCTCATGCAGGAGGAACTGATGAAGATTTCTTCGGAAATGGAGATCGACTTCTCTTTCCAGAAGGACAATATGTATCGACGTATGCGCCGACTGATCTGCTTCGATATGGACTCAACGCTCATTCAGACCGAGTGCATAGACGAACTGGCTGAGCGTGCCGGCGTGGGCGACGAGGTGAAAGCCATCACGGAGAGCGCCATGAGAGGCGAAATTGACTTCAAGGAGAGCTTCACACGCCGTGTGGCGCTGCTGAAGGGACTCGACTCAAGGGTGTTCGAGGAAATCGCCCAAAAGATGCCCATCACGGAGGGAGCGGACCGCCTGATGGCTGTGCTGAAACGTTGCGGATATAAGATTGCCATTCTCAGTGGCGGATTCACGTATTTCGGAGAGTTTCTGCAGCGCAAGTACGGCATCGACTATGTATACGCCAACGAACTGGAGGTGGACGACAACGGCATTCTGACGGGACGTTACGTCGGCGAGATAGTGGACGGACACCGAAAAGCCGAACTCCTCAAGCTCATCGCACAGGTGGAGAAGGTGAACCTCGCACAGACCATTGCCGTGGGCGACGGAGCCAACGACCTGCCTATGCTGGGCGAAGCCGGACTTGGCATCGCCTTCCATGCCAAGCCGCGTGTGGTGGCTAACGCAAAGCAGAGCCTCAACACCATCGGCATCGACGGCGTGCTTTATTTCCTTGGCTTTAAGGATAGCTATCTCGGCGAGCAGGGAAAGTTCTGATCCTTGTCTACATTATTTTATAGCATAACATCGTGGAGCAAGTGTGGAAAATTTCTACACTTGCTCCACGCTTTTCTACACTTCCACACTTCTTCGTTTTCGTACTGATTTTCTTACATTGTTGATTTCCTGCAGTTTAAGCTTTCAAGTATTGTTTTGGCACGCCCGTTGCATTATATTAGTCGAACAACGCAACGAACCAACAAGTTCAAGCAAAGTTCAGCTAATAAACAATAATATTCACAATAAAAATTTACGCATATGAAGAAGTTATTTTTTGCAGCTTTTGCAGCTTTCGTAATGGTATCAGTAAGCAACGTATTCGCTAACAACTCAATGTCAAGTCTCAGCACCGCCCTTCCGCAGGACACAACCACAGTTGACACGGTGGCACCGGCAGAACAGCCAGCTGAGCAGCCCGCTGAAACTCCGGCTGAGACACCAGCACAAACTGAGGACTCAACTGTAAGCGCAGCAGGATCAGACGACACAGCAATGATGATGTTCTCTGACTCAACAGAGGTGGACACCACAAAAACTGACGTCACTCCTGACGTGGCATAATCACAGGAACACATTCATATCCATTTCCTGACATAATTGCCAAATACCCCAAGCCGCTTCAGCCTGTATCGTCTTGCATGAGCAAGAGATACAGGCTTTTTTCGTGCATAAAATAAAAAACTGCAATCTGCGTTATATATATGTATAGAAGAATAGGAATATGATAGTAACTGAACTTTCGCAAGTTCAAATAGTAAAAAGAAGTAATACATGTTCAGCACTCGTATAAAGATACTTGTCGGTTATGGGCTTCTTGCCATTGTGTTGTTGTCAGCCACATGGATGGTTTATGACAACACCCGATCATTGACAGCCGTCAACCGCGCCTCAGAAAGGCTTCTGGCACGCCGCGACATCGTGGACTCTCTGGTCTATTCGATGCTTGAGACGGGCAACGCCGAACGCTCCATACTGCTCGGCGACGCCGGTGAATGGCAACGGTTCAGCCACGCCATCAACAACTCCATGGACAAGGCACGCCAACTGCGCCCCTTACTCTCTGACAGCATGAAGCAGCAGCGACTCGACTCGCTCATTGATCTCCTCAACTGCAAACGCGAGAACACGCTGCTCGTAATGGCAGAACTGGGCAAGGACAGCCGCGACATCTACTTCTCAAATAAGTTGCGGGCGCTGCACAGCGGAATTGACTCCGTGGTAATCAATCCAAAGACGGAGGAACGACGCGAACAGCACGAGACGGTGTACGAGATAGTGAAGAGCAGACGCGGCTTCTTCAGACGGTTGGGCGACGCTTTCCGACGCCAACACTCTGACACCGTAGGCATGACGCACATATATAAACAGCCCACCGACACCGTCAATCACAGACTAAACATCGCCAACTCCGTGGCTAACGCCCTCGCCGAAATTCATCATGACGAACAACGGGCTCGCGGACAACGACAGGAAATAATAGCCAACCGCAACAACCAACTGCAGCTGGTGAGCATTCAGCTGGCGTGGCGCACGGAGCAACTGCTTGAGGACATCCAGACCGACGAGCACAACGCCCTGCTCAAGACCATCAACAAAGCCATAAGTTCACGACGGGCTATGATTATAAAGATAGTCGGACTCGGACTGCTCGCCATTCTCTCGGCAGCCATTCTCGTGGTCTACATCCTGCGAGACATACGCCGGGAACGTCGCGACCGCAACCGCATCCTTGAGGCAAAGGCAGAAACCGAACGCATAATGCAACAGCGCGAACGTCTGCTGCTGACCATCACGCACGACATCAAAGCTCCGGCTGCGTCAATAGCCGGATTCATCGACCTGCTCAGCGAATACGTTGACCGCCCCAAAGCGGTGGGCTATCTGCAGAGCATTGCCGGATCGTCAAAGCATCTGCTACAGCTCGTCTCCGCCCTGCTGGACTATCACCAGCTGGAGAGCGGCAAGGCGGAACTGCATGAGGTGAGCTTTGCGCCGGCTTCGCTTGTGCGCGAGTGTACGGACGGCATGCAGCCGCAAGCCATGGCGAAGCATCTGCGTCTGACGGCGGACATACGCGTGGAGGACACGATGATGTGTCGTTCGGACGCGTTCCGCATAAAGCAGGTGATAAACAATCTGGTGAGCAACGCCATTAAATACACCGACAAGGGCGAGGTGACCGTAACCGTGGTCGTGGCTAACGCACGGTTGACCATCAGCGTTACGGACACGGGATGCGGAATGACGCCGGAGGAACAGCAGCGCGTCTTCCTTGCATTCACCCGTCTGCCCGGCGCACAAGGCAAGGAGGGCGTGGGACTGGGACTGTCCATAACACGCGAGATAGTGCAGATGCTCGGCGGAACCATCAACGTCAGTTCGCGTAAGGGCAGCGGATCGAAGTTTAAGGTTGTTATTCCTGTGGAAGTGCTTGCCAATAGCGCACCCGTAATAGCTACAGCCAAGATAGAGAATAATAAATTTGAGGAAGCCGCCACCGTATCCCATGACGCTAAGGAGATATCCGTGCTAATCGTCGACGACGACAAGCTGCAGCAACAGTTGCTCACAGAGATGTTCTCACGAATGGAAGGCATAAGCCTCAACGTCGTCACCACCACACATGCCAACGAAGCCATACGTCTCGCCAACGAGATGAAGCCACGTATTGTCTTCACGGACATAGAGATGCCGGAGATGAACGGTAGTGAAATCATGCGACGCATACGCAGCAACATGACAGCAACGTTCGTGGCAATGACCGCCCACGAACAAAGCATAATGCCTCAGCTTCGCAAGGACGGCTTTGACGCCTGCCTGTTCAAGCCGTTCAACGTGCAGACTCTCGCCGCAACCATCTGTCAGCTTACCGGCATCATAGTAAAGGTGAAAGCGGAAAGCACCGCCACGGAAACCGACAATCTGCGCTCTGCCCTACTGCCCTTCACCGACGGCGACCCGGAAGCCGAACGACAGATTATCGACGACATACACAAGTCAATAGATGAGTATCTCGACATGCTGAAAGACGCTTCCGACGCAGACCTGATAGCCAAGGCGGCACACAAGGCAATGCCTTTGCTGGAGATGATACAGCCGGGAAAGAACAGTTGGCTGACGCCGCTTACGCCCGAACATATCGGCGAAACAGAAGAAAAAGAGCGTGAAAAACTTACAATTCAGCTCGTAGAAAGGCTCAAACAAATAAAAAACCTATAACTTTGCAGAAGATTTCTGCTTCGTAGAAGATATTAAGGATACACTATATATTGAGATATGCCACATATATTAATAGTAGAAGACGACATTGCTTTTGGCACGATGCTACAGACTTGGTTGCGCAAGAAGGGATTCGAGGTGGACAAGGCCACGTCGGTGGGAGCTGCCGTGAAACTGCTCTCGCCTAACGACGGAGTTGACCTTGTGCTTTCAGACCTGCGTCTGCCCGACCATGACGGACTGCGTCTGCTCGCATGGATGCACGAACACAACATTTATGCCCCATTCATCGTAATGACCAATTACGCTGAAGTGCAGAACGCTGTACTTGCAATGAAGTCGGGAGCAGCAGACTATATTGCCAAGCCCGTGCAGCCCGACATCCTGTTGCAGAAAATAAATGACGCCATAAGCGCAAGCAAGAGCCAAGCTGCCAAGCCAAAGGAACAGTCGGCGTCTTCCGTATCGCCACGCAAAGCAGAAGGAAAAGGCAAGACAGCCGCTTCTTCCAACAGCAAAGAAGGAAAGAGCGATGCTGCGCCACGCTACATAGAAGGAAAGAGTGAGGCGTCGCGACAGCTGTATAGCTACGTGGAACTTGTGGCGCCCACCCCGATGTCCGTACTGATACTCGGAGCTTCGGGCACGGGAAAGGAATATGTGGCACACCGCATTCACGAACTCAGCCCACGACATGACAGACCGTTCTTCGCCCTTGACTGCGGCGCCATACCACGCGACGTGGCTGCATCAGAGTTTTTCGGTCATAAGAAAGGTTCGTTTACGGGTGCCGATACGGACAAGCGCGGCGCCTTCGAAGCGGCTAACGGCGGCACGCTGTTTCTGGACGAGGTGGGCAATCTGAGCTACGACGTGCAGGTGCAGTTGCTTCGCGCCCTGCAGGAACGCCGCATCCGTCCTGTCGGCGGCACGGAGGAGATTCCCATCGACATACGCCTGGTATGCGCCACGAACGAGAACCTTGCCGATGCCGTAAGCGAGGGACGATTCCGCGAAGACCTCTATCACCGCATCAACGAGTTCACCATCTACATGCCTAAGCTCTCGGAGCGCGGCACCGACCTCTTCCTCTTTGCCGACCTCTTCATGCGCCACGCCAACGAGGAGCTGAACCGCTCGGTGGAAGGATTCGATTCGGCTGCAGCCGAACTGCTTGCCTCCCACTCATGGCCCGGCAATCTGCGCGAACTGAACAACGTCGTGAAACGCGCCGTACTCCTCACCCGCGGCAATCTCATCACCCCCACAGAGCTGACACTCGCTATGGGACCGACGCAGCCTGCCCCAGTAACAGCCCTGCACGACGAAGACTCAGAGCGTTCACGCATCGTAGCCGCCCTGCAACAGACCAATGGCAACAAGGCAAAGGCAGCACGACTGCTCGGAATAGACCGAAAGACCATATACAATAAAATGGAAAAGTTAGGGATAGAGTAACCCCACTCTCACCCCTAACTTTTCCACACTTTATAAATCGCCAATCCTTTCACAATCAGAAGGATATTATAGTATTTCCAACGCAATTTTTGCACAGGCTTCAGCATCCGCCAGTGCATGATGATGATGTGTCAGATCATAACCGCAGCGTGCCGCTATAATGTCCAGATTGTGATGTCCCTGTGGCCAAACCTTGCGAGAACGGACGAGCGTACAGAAGAAAGGATAATCGGGATAATCCATCTGATATACCCGAAAGACAGCTTTCAGACAACTCTCGTCAAACGCCTTATTATGAGCCACAAGCGGCAGATACTCACTTCCTAACCGCTTCTGCTCATCGGCAGACAAGCGTAGCTTCGGCTCAATCTGTGCCCATACTTCGGGGAAGACGGGCGCAGCGTCGGTGTCAGCAGCGGTGAGACCATGCACCTGAGTGCACCTGTAATTATAATACTCAGGTTCGGGCTTGATAAGCGAGTAGAACTTATCCACCACCTCACCGCCACGCACTATGATAACGCCAACTGAGCAGACAGACGACCGCGCGTAGTTGGCAGTTTCGAAATCTATTGCAGCAAAGTCTTGCATTCTGATTTTTCTTTAATACTTGTTATACATTCCGTTTTTATATTCTGCAAAGGTATGCAAAACTTGCGTATTAAGCTATACCGTCCGACACAATATTTGCATTTCTAATGCTCAATACTATGAGCTGAGCGCACAACAAAATCTTTGGTGCGAAATTCTTGAGTTTTGAGCGTTTGGAGACAATGTGCTTATACACAGTGTGTTATGCGGTTTTCTGAAGAAATATTATGAAATCAGATTCGCAAAAGAGCCGTTTTTTGCTGCAATAGCGCCACTTTTACACTACAATAGTGCCACTTTTATCATGCAATAGCGCCACTTTTACACTCTAATAGTGGCACTATTGTAGTGTAAAAGTGGCGCTATCGTTAAGCTCGGGTGCTGTTTGCACAGCAAAGCACCGTAAAAACAGCTTTTTGATTCTCTAGAATCTATTTTTATTTTGTAACAGCTTTTTACTCTTTGCACGATATTTGTAACTACCCAGCACCCCTATGGCATGAGTAGTTACTGCGTTCTATTTTAGTTAACAAAAATCAAAATAGGGGATTTTGCAAGTATTTGCTTGTTTAAATTTGGGGATTTTGCTAACTTTACAGCAAATAAAAAAGGTGATTTTGCATATTTGCAGCACAAAAACGAAGTTAGCTTCATCGGGCAACGAAAGTAGTTTCGGTATCCGATGAAACTACTTTCGATGGACGATGAAGCTAATATACTTACGGAGGGAATTCTTTCTCCATTAACGTTTCCTTTTATTGCTCTGAAGATATAGAAGCAAATAAAGTTACTTTTTGAGGAGTTGCTTCTCTGTATGTCCAGTAAAGGCAGCTCCCTTCGGGGAAGGTATCCATGTATTCGTTAAGAGAAGCCAATTGCTTGGATAGAAGTTTCTCGTCGTACTTACCAACTGTAAACGACAGAAGATATTTGCCATTGTCTTTTAGATTGACTGGCTTTAAGTGGCTGATAGCCTCAGCTATGTCGTCTTGATATTCATAAGAATAGATAGATACCTCATTCTTTCCTCTGATGATATCGGAGAAACTTCTGAAATCAAAGCCTACCATACCATGTATCTCCACATTCTCATGGTACACTTGCAAGAAGTGCTTCAACTCCATATATGGATTGCAGCCTGGCTCTGGAAGGAAAGACAAGATAGAGTCGATATCAGATTCATCCTTGATGCAGAGTTCCGGAGTCATTTTTACGACTACATTCTTTCTGGCACGTTCGTGGTTCTCCAATACCTTATGAACATGTTCTGCTCCTTCGGCAGTAGATACCACTACCATATTGATAAGTGTGCAAGAACGGTCCTCGATGGAATACATTCCTTCTGAGCGAAGCTGATTGATAGCTTGCTGACTAACATCGTCAGCAGCTATCAGCAGCAATGAATCAAATGCGATTTCTTTCATGAGAAGACTCATTATCACTATTAAGATGAACTATTATTACTTTAAGGCACTCGCCTCAAAACATTTATTATTCATATGACTACTCCAGTATCCAGGACGTGCTTTCTCAACACTAATCATAGCTTTGAATAATTCAAGAAAATACATAGACATACTTTCTTTTTCGTCACCATCCTTATAGTTTTGAGTTCTTGATGGGTGGAACATATCTATAAATGGATATGATTTACCATCTATCACCAACTCATATATCTTTACCGGGTTATAGCCATCTCCACCATAAAGCTCCTCTCCCCAATCAAACAGATTGTCAATTATGTTGTAGCACACATCACCACCCAAGATGACAGAAGGGTTACAGAATCGAATCTGCTCTTTCAACACTTCAATTCCTTTCTTTGCATACTCCTTTAAGTCACTTCGCACTGAGCGCTTTTTACCATCAGATTTCTTAATGTTGATATAAGCTGCATCAGAAAGGTAATACACTAAATCATCATTGTCAGATTGGTTTACAAAGTCTATTACCTCTTTCTCTGAAACTTCATTAAAACCTTTATTTGACAATAGATGAATCAAACTAAGATATTGACGCAGATGACTACGTAATGTTATCTGGTCTTTGAAAGGAATAATTCCTTCTCCAATCTCTTTTGCAATACCATCTTGATTGAGACTATACGATTTCTCATCATAAGCCTCTCGGTTCATTATCATCACTTTGAACGGAGTTGAAGCATACTTATCAGGGAAAATGACTCCATCTCTAATCGTATATGAAGCATCCTTAAAAATACTATTGTACAAAGCCCATAGCTTATCTTCCCACTTATTATATTCTAAAACATTTTCCATATTTTATCTAACTTCGCAACACTATAATTTATATTCTACAAACACCCAAGCTGCAAAAAGCTGCCTAGGATTATACCATATCAGAAATTCCTCTAATCTTAGCGCTGCATGAATAGAATAGCAAAACTCTGAATGACATGGCAAAAATATAAATAAAATATGAAAATCGGCTGCACAGGTTCGTTTTTTTCACAAAACGATGAAATAATGCATGGCGGACGGCGGACGCCGTCCGAGTTAGGAATTTTGAGTTTTGAGTTTTGAATTGTGCGCCAAGGCGCATTGTGAATTGTTCAGTTTTGAATTGATATTGTAGGAGGTACGGCTTGAAGCCGTACCACTCAGTCTGAAAAATCTATTGATTATTATTATTTAATAGAGATTGAGTGGTACGGTTACAAACCGTACCTCCTACCGCTTTCTACCTGTAATTTACCCTATCAATTCAAAACTAAATAATTCACAGCTCGGCTTTGCCGCTTGCCTAAGCAAGAACTCAAAATTCCTAATTCAAAATTCGGGTGCAACCCGTTTGTGTAATCTTTGTTAAAAGAACAGCTTCCCGCTTACACTCTATACATAATTTCATTAAATTCGTGATATGTAAAGCCTAAACCATACCTTATGAAAAAAGCGGTTGACATTTTCATGTATATATTGTTGGGATTATCATTTTGTTCGATGATAATCAGCTGGGTCGTGGCAATTGAAAGCCAAATACAAGATGCCTTACGAACGAATATTCAATGACAAGAAAAAAAATAGTCTATTGATAGCGTTGTTAGTATAGTGCTCAGTACTGAGATGCAACTTTTATTTAAAGCTAATGGCTGTTATCCCACACTTTTTTACTAATTTTGCAAATTAAAAGAAACATAACACATAACACACAATATGGAATTAGCATCAAAGTATGATCCACAAGCAGTGGAATCGAAATGGTACCAGTACTGGCTGGACAACAAGCTGTTCAGCAGCAAGCCGGACGGACGTCAGCCTTACACAATAGTAATACCCCCGCCAAACGTAACGGGTGTGCTACACATGGGCCACATGCTCAACAATACTATACAGGACATTCTCGTGCGTCGTGCTCGCATGGAGGGCAAGAACGCATGCTGGGTGCCGGGCACCGACCATGCTTCCATCGCTACCGAGGCTAAGGTGGTGAACCGCCTCGCTGAGCAGGGCATCAAGAAGCGCGACCTCACACGCGAGCAGTTCCTCGAGCATGCATGGAACTGGACCAACGAGCACGGTGGCATCATCCTCAAGCAGCTCCGTCGTCTCGGTGCCAGCTGCGACTGGGACCGCACATCGTTCACTATGGACGAGAAGCGTTCGGAGAGCGTGCTCAAGGTATTCGTTGACCTCTACAAGAAGGGACTCATCTATCGCGGACTCCGCATGGTGAACTGGGACCCGAAGGCACAGACCGTGCTCTCTACAGAGGAGGTTATCTATCGCGACGAGAAGAGCCATCTCTTCAACCTGCGCTATTACGTGACTGACGCCGACACCAACCCCGTCGTACCTACCGGTTGCGAGGGCGAGGTGCTTCATCAGGACGCTGACGGACGCTACTACGCTGTCGTAGCCACAACCCGTCCTGAGACCATCATGGGCGACACCGCTATGTGCATCAACCCGAAGGACCCAAAGAACCAGTGGCTCCGCGGTCATAAGGTAATCGTGCCGCTCGTAGGCCGCGTCATCCCCGTTATCGAGGACCGCTACGTAGACATCGAGTTCGGTACGGGCTGTCTGAAGGTTACTCCTGCACACGACGTCAACGACTACGCTCTCGGCAAGACTCACAACCTCGAGACCATCGACATCTTCAATCCTGACGGCACCATCTCAGAGGCAGCCGGCATGTACGTAGGCATGGACCGCATGGACGTACGCAAGCAGATTGTTGAAGACCTGAAGGCTGCCGGCCTGATGGAGAAGATTGAGGACTACGACAACAAGGTGGGATATTCGGAGCGCAACCAGGACACAGCCGTAGAGCCGCGCCTCTGCAAGCAGTGGTTCCTTTCTATGCAGCACTTCGCTGACATCGCTCTGCCTCCAGTACTCGAGGGCAAGATTAAGTTCCACCCGACAAAATACGTCACCACATACCGTAACTGGCTGGAGAACATCCAGGACTGGTGTATCTCACGTCAGCTCTGGTGGGGACACCGCATCCCGGCTTACTTCCTCCCCACTGCCGAGGGCGAAGAGGAGAAGTTTGTCGTAGCGCTCACAAAGGAAGAGGCTCTTGAGGAGGCTCGCAAGATGGAGGGCTACGAGAACATCACAGCCGACCAGCTCGTTCACGATGAGGACGCTCTCGACACATGGTTCTCTTCATGGCTCTGGCCTATCTCGCTGTTCGACGGCATCAACAATCCTGGCAACGAGGAGATTAAGTACTATTATCCCACTTCTG
>ERZ1026858.866-NODE-866-length-16139-cov-4.257647_pt1 | contig 16139 bp, 11 predicted proteins | sample MGYA00380159_ERZ1026858 | MGnify/ENA primary metagenome ERZ1026858 (study PRJEB33269, sample SAMEA4719795) | human gut metagenome | biome: human-associated habitat; feature: organic feature; material: feces | place: Cameroon | collected 2013-10 ...
GACGCCGCTGGCCTTGCTGACGACCCGAGCAATATGACGCGGCGTCAGCACCCTGCGGCCGGAGGATTCCTTGTCGGTTATGCGAAGCGCGGCGGCTGCTTCGTCCAGCAGGTCGATGGCCTTATCCGGCAAAAAACGCCCCGGCAGGTAGCGCACGCTTAACTCCACGGCGGTGTGAATCGTCTCGGGCGGGATGGCGACACAGTGGTAACGCTCGTAACGGGGCATCAGGCCCAGCAAAATCTTTTCAGCGTTTTCGGGGGTGGGCTCTTCTACCATTACTTTTCCAAAGCGGCGCTCCAGCGCGGAATCTTTCTGGATGGTCTTGCGGTATTCCTCCGGCGTGGTGGCACCGATGAGCTGGATCTCGCCCCGGGCCAGCATCGGCTTCAGGATGCTGGCGGCGTCGATGGCCCCCTCGGCCGCACCGGCCCCGGCGATAAGATGGATCTCATCAATAAAAAGGATGGTGCTGCGGTCGCGGTAGAGTTCTTCCAGCAGGTTCTTGAACCGCTCCTCAAAATCGCCGCGGTACTTGGTGCCCGCTACCATCGAGGCCATGTCCAGTGCCAGTACCCGCTTGCCGCGCAGTGCCGGGGTGATTTGGCCGGATGCAATCGCCTGGGCCAGCGCTTCAGCCAGGGCACTTTTGCCAACGCCCGGCTCGCCCAGCAGGCAGGGATTGTTCTTCTGGCGTCGGCACAGAATTTCTACCATGCGTTCCAGCTCTTCCTCCCGGCACAGCACCGGGTCCAGGCGGCCCTCCTGCGCCAGGCGGGTCAGATCGCGGCCGTACTTTTCACTGGGGCGGCCGCTGCGGGCGGTGCTCATCCGGGGCTGTACGGCCAGTGTCATCTGGCCGGAAAGCTGGCGACACTCCCGCGCGGCCTGGGGCACCTCGATGCCTGCGGCCGCCAGCCAGATGCTGGCCGTGCAGGCAGTGTCCTCCAGCATGGCGCAGAGCAGGTGCTCGTTTTCGGCTTTGGCGGCGCTGGATGCATGGGCACCCAAAATGGCAAACTCGATGGCCTTGCGGCTGTCCGAGGAAAGGTCGTTTTTGCGCAGGCGGTGGGGCTGGCCGGTGCCGCTGCGCTTGGGGGCGGCCTCTGTCAAGGAGGCAGTGGTAACGCGCTTGCGGCGTAGAAAATCCGCTGCAGGGCCCTGGGCTGTCTGCAGCATGGCCAGTAGCAGGTGCCCGGTATCAGCCGTGGCGCAGCCCTGCTGCCCGGCTAGGCGCAGCGCCGTGCGCACCGTGCGCGAGGCCCCGCGGGACAGCCCTTTATAAGAACGAAATAGCATTCTGGCGCCTCCTAAATTTTTCCTATAGTCAGTATAGACGTTCGACGCATAAATAATCCTCGAAACAAGGGAAAACATGGAATGACAAACGCTTCACGATGTGCTATAATAAAAAAGTCTGCAAAATCCGAGTATGAGGTGATACCAACATGCACAAACTGATGCGCTACATCAAGGGCTACGAAAAGCAGGCTGTTCTGGCACCCCTGTTTAAAATGCTGGAAGCTACCTTTGAACTTTTTGTGCCGCTGGTGGTGGCGAGCATTATCGACACCGGTATCAAAAATGGCGATGCCGTGTTCATCTGGCAACGCTGCGGTCTGCTGATTCTGCTGGCGGCTATCGGCCTGACCTGCAGCCTGACGGCCCAGTACTTCTCCGCTAAAGCGGCGCTGGGCTTCAGTACCGCGCTGCGCAGGGACCTGTTCCGCCATATCAACACGCTGAGCTACAGCGAGCTGGACGGCATCGGTACCCCGACATTGGTCACCCGCATGACCAGCGACATCAACCAGGTGCAGAACGGCGTAAACCTGACGCTGCGCCTGCTGCTGCGCAGCCCGTTCATCGTCATTGGCGCGCTGATCATGGCCTACACCATCAGCTCGCGGCTGACCCTGCTGTTTATTGCGGCAACGGTCGTTATTTCGCTGATTATTTATCTCATTATGCGCGCCACGGTGCCCATCTATCATGAGGCCCAGAACGGCTTGGACAAGGTCACCCTGCTGACCCGTGAAAACTACGTGGGTGCCCGTGTGGTGCGTGCCTTCTCACGCCAGGCGGACGAATTGGCCGCCTTTGTAGAGACCAACGACCACCTGCGCAGCATCCAGACGATGGCAGGCCGCATCTCGGCCCTGATGAACCCGCTGACCTACCTGGTCATCAACCTGGCCATCATTGCCCTGCTGATGCGCGGCAGCCACGAGGTCAATAATGGCGCACTGACCCAGGGCGAGATCATCGCGCTCATCAATTATATGAACCAAATTCTGGTCAGCCTGCTTCGCCTGGCTGATCTGGTCATCTCGGTGACCCGCGCCCTGGCCAGCGGTATGCGCGTGAACGAGATCTTGAACACGCACACCACGATGCCTGATCCTGCCGCCGCAGAGCTGGATGCAGAACCCGCTGCCCCGGCTGTGGAGTTTGACGACGTGACTTTCACCTACAACGGCGCCGGTGCGCCAAGCCTGACCAATGTAAGTTTTACGGCTAAGCCTGGCGAGACCATTGGCGTTATCGGCGGTACCGGCAGCGGTAAATCGACCTTGATCGACCTGGTGTGCCGCTTCTATGATGCAACGACCGGCACGGTGTCGCTGTTTGGCCACAATGTAAAAGAGTACGGCTTTACCCAGCTGCGCCGCATGGTGGGTATTGTGCCCCAGCAGGCCGTGCTGTTTACCGGTACCATCCGCGATAACATGCGCTGGGCTGCCCCCGATGCCACCGACGAAGAAATTTGGCAGGCACTGGAAATTGCCCAGGCAGCAGACTTTGTGCGCACCAAGCCCGGTATGCTGGATGCGCCCGTGGAGACTGCAGGCCGCAACTTTTCCGGCGGCCAGCGCCAGCGTTTGACGATTGCCCGCGCGCTGGTGCCGAAGCCGAAGGTTTTGATTCTGGACGACAGTGCCTCGGCACTGGACTTTGCCACCGACGCTGCCCTGCGCAAGGCTATTAAAGAAAAGACCGAAGGAATGACGGTATTCATCGTCTCCCAACGTGCAGCCGGTGTGCAGCACGCCGACCACATCTTAGTGCTGGATGACGGCGTGCTGACCGGCGACGCCACGCACAGCCATTTGCTGAAGACTTGCGAGGTCTACAAAGAAATCTGCCTGAGCCAGCTGAGCAAAGAGGAGGTGGAGAAGACCTTATGAGTAAGCGGAAACAGAAAGTGAATAAGGGCACGCTCCGCCATGTGCTGGAGCTGATCCGCCCCTATGCCGGGCTGGTGGTACTGACGCTGATGCTGGCCGTGGTTACTGTGGTCACTACCCTGCTGGCTCCGGTCATCTCCGGCAAGGCGGTAGACCATATTATCGGCCCCGGCCAGGTAGACTTTGGCGGCGTGGGCAAGCTGGCCATTGCCATGGCGGGCACAGTAGCCTGCACGGCTGTCTCGCAGTGGTTGATGAACGTGGTCAACAACCGTATTACCTTCCACGTCGTGCGCGATATGCGTGTGCGCGCCTTTGAGCAGCTGGAACAGCTGCCCCTGAAATATATGGACGCCCACCGCCCCGGCGATGCCATTAGCCGCATCACCACCGACGTGGAGCAGTTCAGCGACGGCCTGCTGCTGGGCTTCACCCAGCTGTTTACCGGCATCCTGACCATCTGCGGTACGCTGGGCGTGATGCTGTTCATTGAATGGCGCATCGCGCTGGTGGTCGTGGCGCTGACGCCGCTGTCGATTTTTGTGGCGCGCTTTATTGCGACCCACACCTACTCGATGTTTAAGGTGCAGAGCGAGACCCGCGCCGAGCTGACAAGCCTGGTGGATGAGCTGGTCGGCAACGAGCATTTGGTGCGTGCCTTTGGCTACGAGAGCCGCGCCGAAGAACGCTTTGATAAGATCAACCTGGACCTGCAAAGCTGCGGCGTGCGGGCGGTGTTCTTCTCATCGATGACCAACCCCTGCACCCGCTTTGTCAATGCGCTGGTATATGCCGCGGTCGGCGTGCTGGGCGCGTTTGCGGCCATCGCAGGCGGCATCACGGTCGGCGATTTGTCCGTGTTTTTGAACTACGCCAACCAGTACACCAAGCCGTTCAACGATATTTCGGATGTCATGACCGAGTTCCAGAACGCTTTGGCCTGCGCCCAGCGTGTGTTTGACTTTATCGATGAAACGCCCATCCTGCCAGATGCCCCGGATGCGGTGGAACTGCCCCACGGTGCCGGTGCGGTCGAGTTTGAGCATGTGAAGTTCCGCTATGCGCCGGATGTGCCCTTGATCGAGGATATGAACCTGAAAGTGGAGCCCGGCCAGCGTATTGCTCTGGTTGGCCCCACCGGCTGCGGAAAGACCACGTTGGTCAACCTGCTGATGCGGTTCTACGAGATCAACGGCGGTACCCTGCGGTTGGACGGCCATCCCATCGACACCGTGACGCGGGACAGCCTGCGCGGCAACCTAGGCATGGTGCTGCAGGAGACCTGGCTGAAAGCCGGGACCATTGCCGAGAATATCGCCTACGGCAAGCCCGATGCCACGCGGGAAGAAATCATCGCAGCAGCCAAAAAGGCACGTGCCCACAGCTTTATCTGCCGCCTGCCCAACGGCTATGATACCGAGGTAGCCGAGGATGGAGGCAATATCAGCCAGGGCCAGCGCCAGCTGCTTTGTATTGCCCGCGTGATGCTGCGCCGCCCGCCGATCCTGATTTTGGACGAAGCAACGTCCAGCATCGATACCCGTACCGAAGTATTGGTGCAGGATGCTTTTGAGGAACTAATGAAGGGCCGCACGAGCTTTATCGTGGCCCACCGCCTGTCCACCATTAAAAATGCCGACCAGATTTTGGTGATGAAGGACGGCAATATCATTGAGCGCGGCACCCACGACGAACTGCTGGAACGCGGAGGCTTCTACGCCAAGCTGTACGAAAGCCAGTTTGCCAAGGCTTAAGTTATAGGGAAAGTAAATACGCTAAAGGAGAAATGAACTATGAGCAAGATCACTCTGCCGGAAAACTACCAAAGCCTGTTGGGCCTGTACGACACACAGAAAGCCATCGGCCTGATCAAGACCATCTTTCAGGAAAAGATCTGCATGGCCCTGCACCTGAAGCGCGTGACCGCTCCCCTGTTCGTCATGCAGGGCAGCGGCCTGAACGACGACCTGAACGGTGTGGAGCGCCCAGTCGCCTTTGATGTCCCCTGCCTGAACCAGGAGGCTGAGGTGGTGCACAGCCTGGCTAAATGGAAACGTTACGCCCTGTACAAGTACGGCTTCCGCCCCGGCCAGGGCCTGGTGACTGACATGAACGCCATCCGCCGCGACGAGGAACTGGACAACCTGCACAGCATCTATGTCGACCAGTGGGACTGGGAGAAGGTCATCACCGCCGACCAGCGCACGCTGGACTTTTTGCAGGACACTGTGCGGGATATTGTGGATGCTGTCTGCGCGACTTCGGATGAGCTGCGCTGGAAGTTCCCAGAGCTGAAAAATATCCACCTGGACCGCGATGTGACCTTTATCACCACCCAGGAACTGGAGGACATGTATCCGGACTACACCCCCAAACAGCGCGAGAACGCCTTTGCCAAGGAGCATGGCACCATCTGCATCATGAAGATCGGCGGCAAACTCAAGAGCGGCAAGCTCCACGACGGCCGCGCCCCGGACTACGATGATTGGGCGCTGAACTGCGACATCCTCTTCTGGCATGTGCCCTTGGGCTGTGCGCTGGAGCTTTCCAGCATGGGTATCCGTGTCAATGCGGAATCTCTGCGCCGCCAGTTGGAAGAAGCTGGCTGCCCGCAGCGTGCGGAACTGCCCTTCCACAAGATGCTGCTGGACGGCACCCTACCCCTGACCATGGGCGGCGGCATCGGCCAGAGCCGTCTGTGCATGCTGCTGTTGGGTAAGGCACACGTAGGCGAGGTGCAGGTCAGCCTGTGGGACGACGACACCGTAGCCGCCTGCGAGAAGGCGGGCATCGCGCTGCTGTAAGTTTAGCATTGACAAACAACAGCCAATTGTGTTATTATTATCTAGTACCCGCTAGTATAGCACAATTGGCAGTGCAGCTGATTTGTAATCAGCAGGTTGCAGGTTCGATTCCTGTTACTAGCTCCAAACGCCCCGGAACACGGTTTGTGTTCCGGGGCGTTTTGTTTGTGATTTTTTGGAAAAGTAGATTATTTCCCAGCCTGAAGAGCAGCTTGCAGGGTGCAGTAGTCTTGTAGAGTCAGTTGTTCCGGGCGGGAGCGGGGGTCCAGGTGAGCAGCTTCCAGGGCGGAGAGGACGGTGGCTTTTGGCAGCTGCAGACCGTTGGAGATGGCGTTGGCGGCGGTCTTGCGGCGCTGAGAGAAGGCGGCGCGGATCAGGGAGAAGAAAGCTTTCTCATCTCCGTCCGGCACTTCAACCGCAGGTGTTTTGCGGACGTTCAAGCGGATGACCGCGCTAGTGACCTTGGGGGCCGGGTAAAAACTGCCGGGCTGTACGGTAAAAAGCAACTTTGGCTCGGCATAATAAGCCACCGCATAGCTGATGGCACCAGCGTCACGGGTACCAGGAGCAGCGCAAAGGCGCTGTGCGGCCTCTTTCTGGACCATGACGGTAATATTCTCGATGGGGAGTTTCTCTTCTAACAGGCGCATCAGAATCGGGCTGGTGATGTAGTACGGCAGGTTGGCACAGACAGCCACCGGCTTATCGCCGAATTCCTCGGCCAGCAGGGCTTTGAGATTGACCTTGAGGACATCGTTCAGCACCAGCTTGAAATTGTCATAATTGGCCATCGTTTCTTCCAACAGCGGCGGCAGGCGCTTGTCCACCTCGATGGAAACGACCTTATCGGCGCGTTTGCAAAGCTGCTCGGTCAGCACGCCGATGCCGGGGCCGACTTCCAGCGCACCCCAGCCGGGGCCGATACCGGCCTCATCGGCAATGCGAGGGCAGATGCCGGGGTTGATGATAAAATTCTGGCCAAAGCCTTTGGACAGGGCAAAATCATACCGTGCGCAAAGGTCGCGGATGGTAGACAAATCGGTCAGGGTAGGCAAAGCGGACTCCTCTCAGCACAGGAAAATTCGGGAAAATCAGTTCTGGCCAGACAGCATCTTGGCGGTGTTCAGGGCCTTGCTGATCTGGGGGTCGGTGTCGACGGTGTAATCGTAATAGGCATTCTGTTCGTCGGAGGACAGCGCAGCGTCCACATCAGGGGTCAGGCCCAGGTCGTTCCAGGATTGGCCCTCGTTGTCCAGCAGCAGACCGATAGTGATGTAGGCGGCGGAGCCATCGGAAAAGCTCTGGGCGTCGCTCATCACAACACCCTTACCGGCGGTGCGGGTGCCTACGATGGTGGCGCTGTTCATCTTGCGCAGGGCATTGGCAAACAGCTCGGCACCATCGGAGGTGCTGCCGTTGACGAGGACGACCATGGGCACGGTGACCTCGTTTTCATCGGACATGCGCAGCAAGGTGATGTTGCCGTCCTTGTCCTCCTGTTGGGCGATGACGCCGGAAGGCACGCAGTAGTCGGCGCAGACCAGCGCGGCGTTCAGGTTCTCACCGATATTGTCGCGCACGTCGAAGATGAAGCTGGCAGCGCCCTGGTTCAGCAGGTTGTCCACAGCAGAGCGGAACTCGCTGGCCGTGCCGGAGGAGAAGGCGTCGATGCGGACATAGCCGCAGGTGTCGCCAATCATCTGGCTGGAAACGGTGGTGGTGCGGTAGTTGCTGTGCACCAGGTCGACGGTCTGCTCCTGTCGGTCGGGCGTCAGGTAGGTGATGGTGGTGGTGGTCCCCTCTTCGCCCAGCAGGGCCGAGGTCAAGGAGGCAGTGTCGGTCATGGACTTGGTGGACATATCGCCGATGGCAGTGATGTAACCGCCGACCTGCAGACCGGCCTCGCTGGCGGGCGAGTTGCCGTAGACGCGGGTGATGCGGCCGTAGCCGGAGGACGGGTCGTTGACGACGGCCACGCCGATGCCGGTCAGCTTGCCGGACTCAACGGCCAGGCGCTCGCTGTAAGCTTTGGCGGTGTAGTAGCGGGCGTATTTATCGTTGATGCCCAGCATGTAACCAGCGGCCAAGGTGTCGTTCAGCGTGTCCTCGTTGATAGTGAAATACTCGTTGGAGCGGACAAAACGGTCGATTTCGGCCAGCTTGTTGTACTGGCGCTCCTTGCTTTTGACGCTGGACACGGTGGAGTTGAACATATTCATCGAGACAACCATCGTCAGAGAAAAAGTGACCGCCATGGCGATCAAGGCAATGGTGATGGTAACGCCGAGACTAATTTTTTTGCTCATGGGTTCAGATGGCTCCTTACAAAATAGTGCGGTCTTTTACAGAGTATAGGCCAGACTGAAAAGAACGCTGGAGAAAAGGCTGATAATCATAACGACCGCAATAACAAGACAGAAAATGCGCACGGCTGGCTTATGTTTCTGGGGTTTCATCAGGACTTCCCTCCCCTTACGAGATGTAGTTGGTGACGCTGGTCAACACACCGTTGACCTTCATTTCCAGGTGCAGATGGTTGCCGGTAGAATTGCCTGTGGTACCGACATAGCCCAGCAGCTGGCCCTTGGAGACAGGTTGGCCGACGCTGACCACGGGGGCGCTGTTCATGTGAGCATACAGGGTCGAATAGGTATTGCCGTTGGAATCGGTACCATGGTAGACCTGCACATAGTAGCCCCAGCTGTAATGGTAGGTGGCGGCGGTGACGACGCCATCAGCGATGGTGTAGATCTCGGTGCCGCCGGGGGCTGCATAGTCAGTGCCGCGGTGACCGCCGCCGCCGAAGTAGCAGGAAATGTACTTAAAGGTGGCCAGCGGGCGGCCGAAGTCCAGTGAGCAGGTAATGGAGGCGTTGCCATACTTCTTGTTCTGGGCTTCCAGATAGGAGTCCAGGGCGGCGGTGGCTTCGTCCAGCTTTTTGCGGGCTTCGGCTGCGGCCGCTTCGGCGGCCTCCTGCTGGGCAGAGGCTTCGTCCAGATCCTCGTTGGCCTGGGCAATATTGACGGCCAGTTCATCCTGCTTGCTGTTCAGCTGGGTGGTCTGCTCCTCCAGGCTGGCCTGGGTGGCTTCCATCTCGGCCTTGGCATTTTCCAGCTCGGTGCGCTGGTTCTCCAAATCGGTGCGCTGGTTCTCCAAATCCTGGCAGATGGATTGATCCTTGCTGCTGATCTGTTCCAGCGTCTGAGCAAAGGTTAGCAGCTGGTACAGGTTGGTGGCGCTGGACAGCAGTGCGATGGAACCACCGTCGTTGAGCATCTGCATAGCGCCCATGCGTTGTTTGAAATCGGACCAGCGCTGGTCATACTCGGCCTGTTTGTTGTCGACCTCGATCTGCTTATCGTCGATCTCGGTCTGCTTGAGGTAGATCTGCTCCTGCAGGTCGGTGATCTGGTCGCTGAGCAGCGAGATCTGGCTTAAAATCAGGTTCTTCTGTTCTTCCAGCTGGCTCTTGATAGCCTTGGCGTTTTCCTTGTTGCTCTGCGCTTCTTTCAGTGCGGCGTTGACCTTGTCCAGCTCAGCCTGCTTGGCGGAGACCTCAGCCTTCAGCTGGTCCTGCTTGGAGTCAGCCAGCGGCATGACATCAGTGGAGAAGGTCATGGTAAAGGCCAAGGCGGTGGCCAGCATAGCGGAAACGATCCGTTTGAAACGACGGGAAATTCTCATTGGCTTTTCTGTTCCTCTGTTTTCTCTTTCAGTAAATCGTAAATCAGACGTTCAGATGTTTACGGATGCTGGTGGCGGTACCGATGCCACAGAGCACGAAGCCCAGCAACGCAAAGCCGCCGACAAGATAGTACCAGACGTCAGCCAGCGGCACCAGTTGGCCGCCAAACATCTGGGACAGATTGGACGGGTTCTCGGCATACCAGCGGGTCAGGGCATAGTAAGCGCCGCAGATGATGCCGGAGGCCAGTGCCGCGGAAATCAGGCCGGAGGTGACGCCTTCGACAAAGAACGGGAAGCGGATGAAGCCGTTGGTGGCACCGACCAGCTTCATGATGTTGATCTCCTTGCGGCGGTTAAAGACGGTGATCTTGATGGTGTTGTTGATGACCACGATGCTGACAATGGCCAGCACCAGCACGATGCCGTAGCAGGCGTAGGAAACGACCTTTTGCAGCGAGACGAAGACCTTGGACATCTCCAGCGGGGCGTTGACCTGGTAAACACCATCGATCTGGCGCAGCTGCTGGGAAACGGCCTCGATGTTATCAGGGCTGTCCACAACAACGCGGTAGTTGGGGTAGAACGGGTTATCGTTAGCGAAAGCATCCTGCAGGTTGGTGTAGGCGGACAGCATGTCGCTGTAAACTGCCAGCACGTCCTGGGGCGACATGTAGGTGACGCCCACCACGTGCTCAGTGCTGCGGATGGCGGTGTCAGCGGCGGCAATCTGGTCATCGCTGGCCCCCTGGTCCATGTAGACAACGGTCTCGTTCTGGTCGCCGATATACTCGACCATGGCGTCGATGTTGACACCCAGCAGGTAGGCGGCGCCGATCAGCAGCATGCAGACGGTCAGCACGCCCATGGAAGCAAAGGTCATAAGCCGGTTGGCCCGCAGGTTGTGCAGGCCCTGGCCGACCAGATAAGTAAAGCTGGAAAAACGCATGGTATCCCCTCTTATTTATTCCTCATCATCGTAATCTTCGTACTCATCGTAGCCGTTCTCACGCTCGGCCATGCGGGCGGCGTAGCGACGGGCAGCTTCGGGGTGCGAAGTGTCCGAGGCGACCATGCCGTTGGCCAGCTCGATGACGCGGTTGTTGTATTTGAGGGCCAGCTTATGTACCAGCTCGTGCTCGTGGGTGACAACCACCACCGTGATGTTGACCTTGTTGATGGCCTCAAACAGCTGCATGATGTCCATGGACATCTCGGGGTCGATGTTGCCGGTGGGCTCATCGGCAATGATGAGCTTGGGGCCGTGGGCCAAGGCGCGGGCTACCGCCACACGCTGCTGTTCACCGCCGGAAAGTTCGTCCGGCAGGCGGTCCATCTTATCCTCCAGACCGACCAGGGACAGAACATATGGGATGCGGGATTTGATCTTTTTGGTAGGAATGTTGGTTACGCGCATGGCGAAAGCCACATTCTCGTACACTGTCATGGTGGGGATCAGGCGGAAATCCTGAAAGACGACACCCATCTGGCGGCGCAGATACGGCACCTTGCGGCGCTTCATCTTGGTAAGGTCCTGACCGTTGATGATGACGCGGCCCTCGGTGGGCTTTTCTTCCATCTGGATCAGTTTGAGGAAGGTGGATTTGCCCGCACCGGAATGGCCCAGGATAAAGACGAACTCGCCGTCCTCGATTTGGATATTGATGTCATCGAGCGCTACGTTTTCGTCGTTGTGCGTCTCGTAAGTTTTTGAAACGTGTTCAAATTCGATCATTGGTTTTAACTCCCATGCCCTTGTGACTTCTTGTGGATGGTTACAGTCATACATATAATAGGATACCATGCCGGGGTGTTATGGTCAAGCACTTTTCTGTAGGCAAAATGCTAAAAAAGTCCTGCTGTTGTGCGTAGCAGCAGGACTTTTTGAAATCTTTGTGAATTTATGGAAATCAATACTTGGCCGGGTTGGCGGAGAGGTACTTTTTGACCATCAGCGCTACCTTAAAGACGATGGCGTCATCGAAGTTGCGCAGATCCAGGCCGGTCAGCTTGCGGATCTTCTCCAGGCGGTAGACCAGCGTGTTGCGGTGTACGAACAGGCCGCGGCTCGTTTCGGAAACGTTCAGGTTGTTCTCGAAGAAGCGCTGGATGGTGAACAGCGTCTCAGCGTCGAGAGAGTCGATGCTCTCCTGCTTGAAGACCTCGCGCAGGAAGGCCTCGCACAAGGTAGTGGGCAGCTGGTAGATCAGGCGGGCGATGCCCAGGTGATCGTAGCTGATGACCTGACGCTCGGTGTCGAACACCTTGCCGACTTCCATAGCAATCTGGGCCTCTTTGAAGCTGGAGGCCAGATCTTTGATGTTGCCGATGGGGGTGCCGATGCCGACGACCGCTTTGATGTAGTGGTCGCCCTGCAGGGTGTCCACGATGGATGCGGCCAACTTTTCCATATCGCGGGTGTTGTTGTCGGGCTTGATCTCCTTGACCAGCACGGTGTCCGTCTCGCTGATGTTAAAGACGAAGTCCTTCTGCTTGTCCGGGAACAGACCACTGACAACATCGTAAGCGGAAATATCGTTGCCGGAGGTCACGCGGACCAGCAGGACAACACGCTGCACGTCGGAGACGAAGTGCAGCTCCCGCGCTTTGGCGTAGATGTCGCCGGGCAGGATGTTGTCCAGCACGACGTTTTTGATAAAGTTTGTCTTGTCAAATTTTTCGTCGTGATACTGTTTGATGCACTGCAGGCTGATCGACAGCATAGCAGAAAACTGCTCGGCCGTTTCATCGGTGCCCTCCACAAATGCAGCATAATCGTTATGCTTGGCGTTGGAGAACTGATGGTAGGAGTAGCCGTCGCGCACAAAAGCATCACCAGCGGTCTGGTGGGCAGCAGCTACACCTTCTCGCACCTCACCGATCTGCCCCAGCTCTGAGCAGGAAATCACGGTGCCCGTTTCGTCAACAACGCCGACCACGCGGTCGACGGTGTCCTTCATCTGGTACACCACATTCTGGAAGACCCTGTTCGCCATAGTATGTGCTCCCCTTCAGATATTTGTGGGCAAATTGCCGTTGGCCATCTTGCCCGAAAATCAAAAGCTCTTGATGTATATTTTACACAATTAGCTTGACTTTTGCAACATATTTTAACGAAAAAAGCGAGATTTTCTTGTATATTTTTTAAATTTGAGCAAAATAAACCCCACTGCCCAGTAAAACAGTGGGGAATTCATCCGTCAATTTGACGGTTTCTGTTCATTTGGCTCTTGTATAGAACCAGTTCCACCCTCGACGACACCGCGGCGCTGGAACACGTAGGAAAAGCTGTGGAAGAAGATCTTCAGGTCCATGCCGAAGGTCAGGTGAGCGGCGTATTCCCCGTCATATTTGGCCTTTACATCGATGGGCAGCTCGTCGCGGCCGTTGATCTGCGCCAAGCCGGTCAGGCCTGGACGAATGTCGTTGGCATGTGCTTTATCGCGCGCATCGATCAGGTCGTACTGGTTATACAGCGCGGGGCGCGGGCCGATGATGCTCATCTGCCCTGCCAGGATGTTGTAGATCTGGGGCAGTTCGTCCAGGCTGGTCTTGCGCAGGAACGCGCCGCTTTTGGTGATGTAGCTGTCGGCATTTTTTAAAAGATGCGTGGGCACATCGTGGGGAGTATCGCCGCGCATGGTGCGGAACTTTAAAATGTTAAAGTGGGTCTTGCCCTTGCCGACGCGCCGCTGCTTGAAAAATACCGGGCCGGGAGAATCGGCTTTGATCCACAGGGCAATAATACCCATGGGAATGGCCAGCACGATGGTGGCGGCCAGGGACAGGATAAAATCCAGGATGCGTTTTACATAGCGTTGGTACATGGCATCATTCCCCCTTTGCGCCATGCAGTTTGCGGGCTTTGTCCAGCTCCTCGAGGGAAAGGATCATAGTGTTGCCGCTGGCAGCAACGACGGTGTGGTCGGCGCGCACGCGGCGGTTGGGATGGTAGCTGGGCACCATCTCCTGCAGGCATTCGACTACGGCGTCATCGTTGTGGCGGGCCGAAACTTTCAGCTCCTGCAGCTGGGTGTAGAATTTTTCCAGGTCGATGTCCATGGGCGGTGCGATGAAGATCTTGTTGTGGGCGGTCTTGAGCATCTTGTCCTGCTCAGCGTCCATCAGCAGTTCCTCGTACAGCTTTTCGCCGGGACGCAGGCCGGTGATCTTGACCTGCATGTTTACACCCGGCTCGTAGCCGTAGAAGCGGATCAGCCGGGTGGCCAGGTCCATGATCTTGACGGGCTCGCCCATATCCAGCACGTAGATACTGCCGCCCTTGGCCAGGCCGCCGGCCTGCAGCACCAGCTGCGCGGCCTCGGTGATGGTCATAAAGTAGCGCACAATATCCGGGTGTGTGATGGTGACGGGGCCGCCGCGCTTGATCTGCTCCTCAAACAATGGAATAACGCTGCCGTGGCTGCCCAGCACGTTGCCAAAGCGCACGGCCACGCACTTCATGTCGGTGCCGCTGGCAAAGGATTGAATCAGCATCTCGCAGAGGCGTTTGGTGCAGCCCATAACGTTGGTGGGGTTGACAGCCTTGTCGGTAGAAAGCTGGACAAAGCGCTCGACACCATGCTCAGCGGCGGAAGTCAGCAGATTCTTGGTGCCGAATACGTTGTTTTTGACGGCTTCGGCGGGGCTGATCTCCATTAGCGGCACATGCTTGTGGGCGGCCGCATGGAAGACGACCGATGGATGATAGGTCTCGAACACCTCATCCAGGCGGGCTTTATCGCGGATGGAGCCGATGAGCGTGATGACGGGGGCCTCGGCACCGTACTTGTTGCGCAGCTCGGTCTCCAGCTCGTAGGCGCAGTTCTCGTAAATGTCAAAGATGAGCAGACGGCGGGGCTGGTAGCGCATGATCTGGCGGCACAGCTCACTGCCGATGGAACCGCCGCCGCCGGTAACCAGCACGACCTTATCGTGCAGGTACTCGGAGATCTGGGCGTTGTTCAGCTGAATCTCGTCGCGGGAAAGGAAGTCAGCGGTGTTCAGCTCACGGAAACCGGCGGCTACGGGGTTGCCGTTCTCGTCCACGGCCTGGGGGTCAGACAGCATGCGCACCCGGCAGTGGGTGGAGTTGCAGAGGTTGATGATCTCGGTGAGGCGGTCACCTTTTAACGTAGTGATGGCAATAACAATCTCGACGATGTGGTACTTGCGCACCAATTCGGGAATATCGGAAATGGTGCCGCGCACCGGTACGCCCTGCACGCGCAGACCTTTTTTGGTCAGGTCGTCGTCCACCAGGCAGACCGGGTTGCCGAAACTCTGGTTCTTGTTTTTGCAGAGGTTGACGGCCCAGGCGCCGGCATTGCCCGCACCTACGATCAATAGCGGCGTGTCGTCCTCGGGTTTATTAACACAGGCATCGTGCAGCGTCCTGCTGAACCGCCATAGGAAGCGCACGCCCGCTATGGCCGCCGTGTTGAACACCGCACCAAAGATCAGCACAGCGCCGGAAATGGGGCGGCTGTGATAGAACAGGTCGAACAGCATGATGATGCCGGTGGCCAGGCCCGACAGACAAGTCAGGCGGGCCAGGTCACGCATGCCGGCGTATTCCCACATGATCTCGTACAGGCCGCCGAACCAGAACACGATCATATAGATCGGCAGCACGTAGGCCAGCATGGGGGCCATAGCGCGGATGGTCAGCACCCGCTTGTAGGCATCGCCGCTGTCAAACCGCAGCATGACGGCCAGCCAGTAGCACAGCACGATCAGCCCACAGTCCAGCAGCATCAGCGCAATGCGCCGCGGCAGACCCTTGATGATTTGTTTTGAATCCTGTTGCATGTTGTTTCCTTTTGGTTTGGATTTATAAAAAATCTTAATAGGATGGAAATATTGTGCGGAACTATGGGAAAGCAACTGCTATGCCAAACGGGCACGGGCGAACAATGTTCGCCCCTACAGAGTACTTCCTTGACAGCTCGACATTTTTGTATGACTATTTAGGCTTACACTCATTATAGCACAAAAATGCTCCGTCGTGTTGCATGCTGCGCACAAACGGAGCGGGCAGTTTCTATAAAGATAGGCTTTGCTTTTTGGTGAAAATTACTCAACCGTGACAGATTTTGCCAGGTTGCGCGGTTTGTCGACATCCAGGCCCTTGGCACAGCTGACGTAATAGGCCAGCAGCTGCAGCGGAATGACCGACAGGCTGGTGGCAAAGTGGGGATCGGTCTTGGGCACGTAGACGGTGAAACCGGCGGTGTCCTCGATGCTGTAGTTGCCGTAGGTGGTCAGGCCCATCAGGAAAGCGCCGCGGCTCTTGACCTCGACCATGTTGGAAACGCTCTTTTCGAACAGATCCGGCTGGGTCAGGATACCCACGACCAGTGTCCCCTTCTCCACCAGAGAGATGGGGCCGTGTTTCATCTCGCCCGCGGCGAAGGCCTCGGAGTGGATATAGCTGATCTCCTTGAATTTCAGACTGCCTTCC
>ERZ1026858.867-NODE-867-length-16096-cov-162.822393_pt1 | contig 16096 bp, 18 predicted proteins | sample MGYA00380159_ERZ1026858 | MGnify/ENA primary metagenome ERZ1026858 (study PRJEB33269, sample SAMEA4719795) | human gut metagenome | biome: human-associated habitat; feature: organic feature; material: feces | place: Cameroon | collected 2013-10 ...
CAAAAAAGCGTTTAGCAATTCCTGAGTAAACAACTTTTTTATCTTGAATAATTCCTACAGTCCACTCGTAATCTATTGAACAAATTATTGGCTTTTTATTTCTTCGAAAATTCAAAGACCAACTATATTTAGGTTGTGAGTTAATATCAGCATAACTATTGCTCCATACCACAAACCTAACATTCGCATTACGGTTCTGTCTTCTTGTATCTACCAAAGTCTTAACCATGGATACTTCGTCAGTTTCTTTCTCCTCTTTCTTTTTAACAAACCCCATCGATTTGCCTAATTTATATGACTCGGTGCATACATTCCACAATTCAGCAACCAAACACCCTCGTTTTTGATAATGTTCGATAGCACTCTTATGCAGGAATGATGCCAAGCCCATTCTCAAAAAGTCAGGTTTAACACATACTGCATCGAAGGTTATTCTTATACATTCTTCACTTGGTGGAATGAATGTGAGAAATGCCACTGCTTTGCCTTCATATCTAAGCACAAAGACTTTCTTCTCCTTAAAAGCATCAAGTATAAAACCGTTAAGATTATGATAAAGGGCATACCCATAAAGTTCTTTATGATTTTCAAAAGCGTCTTTCAGCCACTCTGAAATATCTTTAAAATCAGTCATTGTCGCCTTCTTTATTAAACGAAAGCGACTTAGCGGTATCTTTATAATTTCTTCAGCCATATTCATATTGAATTTTTGATAAGCAATTATTTAATTAATTGAAAAAAATTATATAATAAGCGTCATTAGTGTCCCTTTTTTAATGGAACACTAATTAATACCTTTTTCTACACTTCCTTGATTCTTACAATTTCAAACCAATGCTCTGATATTATGTATTTGATATTGTCCATTTATTAACGATTTTTGTTACACTTTTGTTTTAACCAGACCATTTCGTCTAACCATCCATTTTTATTTGCAACTCTATATGCAGATGGACATCCTTTTTTAAAAGCGCTACGAGAATTATACTTCTGTGATTCCATAAACACATTTTCACGAGACCACTTAAAATTGTAATTCTGCGGACGCTTTAACCACGTCATTTCATCAATCCAACCATTACTAATAGCAGAATTGTATGCACTTGTTGATCCCCATCTAAACCCGCTACGTGAAGAATATTTGCGTGACTCTTCAATTACTATCTGTTTATTCTGCCAATATCCCATAGGCTTAACATCGGAAACAAACCAAGTCATTTCGTCTATCCACTTGTTTTTTACAGCCTTTGAATAAGCAGTTGACGCCATTTTTTTAAACGCCTTTTTGGTTGAATATTTGGCTCCTTCTTCGAACACACGTTCTCTTGTCCAATATCCTTGTTCTTTCACTTTAGTCTTTATCCAAGGCATTTTTGCCCATAGATTATGTTTGAAAGCATAATCATAAGCGGCATGGCAACCTTTAAAGAAGTCTGTTCTCGTGGAATACTTTTTAGATTCTTCAATGACATGTTCTTCATTTTGCCAATAGCCTTGTGTCGCTCGATCATGAGCAAGCCATGTCATTTCAGATTCCCACTTATGTTTTCTTGCAGAAAAATGAGCAGCAGATGCCTTCCAAAAGAAATCATTCCAAGTTTTATATTTCTTTGATTCTTCAAAGACGTGTTCTTTTACATTCCACCAGCGCGGAGGCATTCGTTTGCTGTAGAACCAAGGAAATGTTTCTTTATTCATCATTTTGTATTTCAGAGCAGCATCATAAGCACCAGCTGAATTTGTAAAAAACTCTGTTGGCGTTTTATATTTTTCTGCTTCTCTTATTACTTTGCTTCTTGTCCATTTATATACAAGACTTCCTAAAGACCCCGTGTTTTCACCTGTAGCATTTATATTATTGAGCAATGTATAATGAAGTATATCTCTGTAATAAAGAGACTGTATTCGCTCTTCACGCTGTCTTTCTACAACAGTAAGTCCTTCCCTCAATATCTTATATTTGGGAACATCTTTGTCTTCGTTTGCAAAATATTTAAAAACAGTATCATTGCTTTGTGTTCTATGCTCATAATCTCTGCGTTCAATATTGTTGGTGGCTCCCACATAAGCACACTTCTTATCCTCATCAATATAAACATAAATAATGTGTATAGATCCTTCGATGGCCCGTTCGTTTCCCTTGGGCTGAAACCATGTCATCTCAAGAAACCACCCTTTTTTCAATGCGGTAACATAAGCAGACGGGGCCTTGCGGTGGAAATCACTTTTATACTTGTATTTTTTTGCTTCATTGAAGACATTCTCCTTATTCTGCCAATATCCATTTTTCTGCCTTCGATTTTTCTTCAACCATATCATTTCATCCAACCATCCGTTGTCAAGTGCATTTTTATATGCGAGATAATTAGCATTACAAAAATCTGTAGTCGTGTTGTATTTGTGAGATTCCTCAAAAACGTTTTCTTTGATTTTCCAATAACCATCAGGTTTGCGTTCAGCTCTCTTTAGCCAAGTCATTTCGTCCAACCATCCTTTTCTTATTGCAGAATAATAGGCAGTAGAACAACCTTCTCTGAATTCTTTTAAAGTTCTATACTTATGAGATTCATTAAAGACATTCTCTCGTGATTGCCAAAAACCACGAATAACATATTTCCTTTTTAACCATATCATTTCATCTAACCACCCATTTTTCCGTGCAACTGTATATGCAGAAGCATTTTTAAGATTAAAATCATTTATAGATGAATATTTTTTTGATTCTTCAAATACAGCCTCCTTCGTCCATTTGATTGGCTTTGGTGCTGGGTATATCAACCAATTCATTTCATCTAACCAACCATTCATATATGCAATACGGAATGCGCCAGAACTCATTTTTTTGAATTCTGATCGTGAAGAATACTTTTTGCTTTCTTCAAAAACGGTTTCTCTCGTCCATTTTTTCTGCATAACTATTATTTATTATGAGATAATATTTTATTTATTCGCATGCAAAGATATATAAAAACCTAATGTCCTCCAAATGATAACGCCATTATCATAATACATTTCCATTATAAATTATACATTATACATTTATCATGGTTTAATAAGAACAATGAAACCATCTAAAGATATAAGCAAAAGTTATAATATTTTCATTCAATAGTTATTATTTCAATAAAATAATGTATCTTTGTATTGTAACACATATGTGCTTAATATGTATATATTGTGACATACAAAAAATAAATATCAAAATTGCCTTAAGCAATTATGTTGTCTTTAAAATCCTTTTGAATGAACGAAAAATTATTCCTAAATACCCTCACTTTTGAATATCCAAAGGAAGCTGTTAAATTGTATTTTTCAGCTAAAGATGATGCTGAGCGCAAAAGTACTCGCCTCAAATCCCCTGTGCTTATCCCAAAAGAAGTTAAACAATCACAGATATTCAGCAACCTGTTTGCAGGTAATGGTACTCCAACAATCTACACCTCATTCTCATCACCAACTGAAGGATTTGAAGTAATTGCCTTAGATTTTAACGAACCTGAAAATGAATATTTTGTAAAACGCTACTACAACAGATTATTAGAAAAATACTTCAGGTATTATGATGATGTTGTTGTTACTAAGTCTGGGATAACCGACGACATACAGGTATGGTTACTCGCAAACGGGGATAAAAAGCATATAAATCACGATAATAAGCAATACGAATTGATAGAGATGGATAGATTCACAATTAGAGTGAAATATGACCATTATAATAATTGTCCGTATCTATTGGTAGCTAATGACCGCCCTGCACTTATGTTAAATGTACCTGTAGCACGCTTGCTTGCCGAAGGAGCAAATGATCCGTTCACAAGCAAGTCTAGTATAACACCAAGTATGATTAACAAAGTTATGACACGGGAAGTTCGTAAAGGTTCTGACGGTACAGAATATGTTGTGCGCAGAATCGATAGATACGATTATCTACAATCGCATAATAAGTATTGTCCTCCAGAGACAACTCGGCCAATTATGAGTGGTGAACTGAAACGTTTCTTTGGCTTGGACAAACATGAAGAAACACGAACATTCGAAAGTAAGTATATAAAATACTTGGAAAAGATTGAGAATTTCAGAAAGAAATTCCTTAACACTAAGGATATAGAAAGGATTTTTCCTAATCTTGCTTATGAGTTTACAAAGGTCAATCCTTTACAAGTTGGAGAAACAAGTAGTTCAAAGCGTATGCTTATATTTGGTAAAGATAGTAACGGCAACGATGTAAGGAATGTACGTCAACAATATGGAGTAAATTCAGGTCCTCGCATCAAATGTCCATACACAGACATACAACTTATCGCTATATATCACACGAGCGATAAGAAATACGCATCGCATTTGCTTGGATATTTCAGAAACGGCAACTATTGTTCTGGAAACAACGACGAGCGAAAGAAACTTGAAATGTATATAGGAACGAACGTTTCTTATGCTGATAAATTACTTCATATTGAGTTTAAGGATATGCTTAATCCTACCAGAGAAATAGAGGAGGCACTCTATGGCAAAGAATATCGTAATCTCAATCCTAAGATTAAATACGTTGGCATATACGTTTCTCCTATTCACAAATATGCAAGTTCCAAAGAGTCTAAAGAATGCTACTACAAGATCAAGGAAATGTTTTTGAAGCATAATATCCCGACTCAATGCATTGACTCAAACAGAATGAGAGGTCAGCTGGAACGAGACGTTAAGAAGAATAGAAAAGATTTTATCTACACTCTCCAAAACATGGGTATTGCTATTTGTGCGAAATTAGGAGGTTCTCCATGGCTCCTTGACGAAATAGAAAAAAAAGAACTTATAATTGGTATTGGAGCTTTCCGCAGCGATAATCAACAATATATTGGCGCGGCATTCTCATTTGACAACACCGGGGTTTTCAACGATTATAGCTACTTCCAAAAATCAGAACTTGATGAGTTGGTTGGCGCTATTAAGATGGCAATTATACGTTACTCTGCTGTAAATAGTCAGCCAGAGCGCATCATCATACACTATTACAAGAAGATAAGTCGCAAGCGTGAGTTCAAGAAAGTTGAAGATATGCTCAAGAGTCTCAACCTTAATGTACCTGTTTTTATTGTGACTATCAATAAAACAGAATCTGAGGATATTGTACTTTTTGATGAAGAAAGCACATACACATCATACAATTATCAAACCCGTCAAAATGAAGTTGTCAAGAGTCTAATGCCTTATAGTGGGAAATGGGTTAACCTTGGACCATCTAAAGAAGGGCACCGCTATCTGCTCTGCAACAATACGCGATACGAAAATGAGCGTTTCAGCAATATGGACGGATTCCCGTTCCCGATAAAATTGACAATTGCCTGTCCAAACCGGAACGACAAAATAGAAACGCCAGTCGTACAACAATTGATTGATCAGGTATATCAATTCAGCAGAATCTATTGGAAATCGGTAAAACAGCAGGGATTACCTGTCACGATCAAATATCCTGAGATGATAGCTGAAATCATGCCACACTTCAATGACAAGACTGTTTATACAGACAATAACTGTTTATGGTTTCTTTAGTTTAAATGACCTATGTATAATTTTGATTTAAAGAAAGTACACGACCTGATTTCGTTTAAGGATATTTGTACAACAGACAGCGAGTACTTAAAGGAAGCAAGTCATTTACCGCATATCGAATTGGAAACGGATGCATTGTATGTGCTTGCTTCTAAAATGTCTGTGCTGTTTACTGGTAAACTACGTTACTATAGGTATGTTATCGAAAGCGAAATAAATCGTCATATCAATGCTGCCACGAAGTTGTTGGAGTCTGATTGTAGTGAAGAACTAACAAAGTTCATCTTGAAGAAGACTCGTGAATCGGTTTTGACCTTGGCTAACGAAGCAAACAGACAACTCGATTTTTTGGACAATAGTGGCTTGGCATGGAAAAATATCACATCTGGCAGCCCTGTAGTATCGGATTTTTCAAAGTCTGCTATAGAGCTTGTTGTTTACATGCACTATATAATTGCGGAGTTAGCACGCTGCTGGCTTGAATTACAAGACAGATATGCTTATGTTATCGGTACTGCTGGTTGTTACGACGTTTCATTATTCTACACGGCAAACTTTATCAAATTTCCTGATAAAGAATTTGATATTTAACGCTCTGAAAAATATAATGAAGAATCAAGGAACTTCAAAAAGTGTCGTACAGACTGTAGTTTCTTGTACGATAACGAAGAGTATTTTGCAATAGCCATTCAAGAGTTTACCAACAAATTGAAACAACACAAGCTAATAAATGATACGGTCGACATTAAAACAATGGAATCATTATTCCGTGGTCGTTCATGCAGAACCACAATACAATGGTTAGGTGACAATCCCGTACTTACATGGATTATTAAAGGACTTTGCTCTGATACCGATCCTACTATTACCACATGGCCAGAAGGCACGTCTAAATGGGATGTTGTGTCAAATCGATTCCTTGATAAAAATGGCAAACCTATGCCAAATATCAGGACAGAAAAAGATCGAAAAACAAAGACTTCAATTGTCAACGAGGTTGTAAAAGCCCTTGTTGACTACAAGTGATAAATTTAAACTTACAACGCAATATACTCGTCGTAACTTTTTCTTGATTTTTTTTTAAAATATTTTTATCGACCCATATCTATCTGAATTTCAAGGTAGATATGGGGTTTTATTAGTACACCCTACAACTTACGACGGCACAAAAATATGGGTGTCGTAAATCCACCATCTACGAAATTGCCATCAAACGCCTATGTGGCAAATCACTCCACTTGGCGTTGGCAACAATGTTTTACAACAAAAGCACTCAGATTGGCAGAGGACAGGACAACAGATGTAATCAGCCTCGCCTCGTAGGAGACATCCTCACAGAGATGTTCTCAAGTAATTCACCTCTCGCTCGCGGCTACCGCCAGCACCAGTCGGTCTACCCCAACACCGAGCCTTGCGTCGACCTCAAGCTCCTCACACGCGAGCCTGGCCGCATTCCCCTTGGCAACTATCTTGACGGAACGATCACACGCGATGCTGAGGACCACTTCCTCTTCATCGAGAACGCCACCGACAAGAAGCGTAATGATGTGCAGCAGCGCAACCCGCATGTATACGAGGGGGTCTACATCAACATCAATCGCAAGCCCAACGGAACGCTCTACCCTACCTTCAACCGACCGCAGTTCAACGAACAGCTCTCATTCTTAGAGTTCTGCCGTAGGGCTGCCGAAGAACTCATACAGGTAGCGAGTGGCTTCGCCATCGGCCTTGGAGAAGAGAAGTAAGCAAGGGGCGCTTCGCGTTCCAGTTCCAGTTGTTCCAATTGTTCCAAATACTATATCTACATGCGACACCCCTCTTTATATACTATCTAATTAATTGATTATTAAATAGTTATATATAAGAAAACAAGAACACGCATACTCAAAAAATTAATTGGAACAACTGGAACAATTGGAACGGGAACGCACCCTCTTCCCTCTAAAAGGCTCATTATCAACAGTTTTAATCTTTAAACAACAAGAAGAAAATGAAGTACGATATCAGTAAAACCACCGCCCCGAAGATGCCAAACCTCGGTCGCGGACTCGAAAGCGTGGCACTTTTGCTCTCGCAAGTCTCAAAAGACATGCACCAGCCCATCGTCCCAATGATTTTCCCTATCCTTGGCGCACACGTAAGTGGAGCAGAATTTATGTATCCCGACCTCAGCTGGAAGGAACCAAGCGGAATGTTGGCGAATCTCGTGGCCGATAGTGGCGCTGGCAAGGGCCAACTCTCAAGCATAGTGGAAGCCGTCTGCCGCGACTTCCGCGCTCACGACGATGAGGAACTCGCCAAGCTCGTGGAGTGGCAGAAGATGATGAAGACCAAGAGTGCCAACAAGGAGAAGCCTGCCCGACCCGACGTGGCGTTCTGGTTTCCGCCTGCCGACGTCACCAACGCTGCCTTCATACAGAACGCCATGGGATGCGAGAAGCTCGGACAGCGCACACAATACATCAACATGCCCGAGGTGGAAATGGCAGACCGCGTCTGCGGCGGACACCGCCAGATTTCCCAGATGATGCGCAACATCTACGACCGCCAGCGGGCAGGAGCGCTCAGAGCCACAGCCGACGGCGTCACGGGCAATCCCGTTCTGCGTGCCAACATCACCATCTCCTCAACGCCATTCGCCGCACGCAAGTTCTACAAGAACGAACTCTTCAACGGCACCTTCGGACGCATGGTCTTCTCTTACAAGCCTCGCCAAGGTCGCGACGGACGCATACCACGCCAAGGCAAGTATGGCGACGACTTCTACAAGAGCCTCGACGAATACCTCGCACGTCTTGCCATCTGCAAGGGTCGCTTCATAATCAAGCCGCTCAACCGCCTTATCGACCAGCTCGCTGCAGACATGGCTTCGCTTGCCGACCTTGCAGACGACGACATTCTGTGGGACATCTCAAAACGTGCTCTCGTCTCGGCATGGAAAGCCGGATGCCTGCTTTGGGCGCTCAACAACCAGACATGGACAAAGCCCATGAGCAGCCTCGTCGAATGGCTTGTCTACCACGATATATGGTCGAAGATGCAGGTCTTCGCCGACATGCTCGGTCAGGACGAGAGCAGCGTCAGCGAGACTGGCAGACGTGGTCCGAAGAATCTGCTCGACGATCTGCCCGACTCGTTCAACGAAGCTCAGCTTGAGGCGTTGCGCATCTCGCTCGGCAAGACAAAGGAGGGCACAAACAATCAACTGCGCAAGTGGGTGTTCCGCAAGTTCATAGTTCATTCAGCACAAACCGGACTCTACTCTAAAACTCAGGAATATCTTCATGGCGTAACATCCGATAATATCACCAAAAACAAGTAGTCATGCTCGATAAATCCACAATACAACAGCTCCGCCAACTGCCCATAGAGGCAGTGGCTGAGCGCCTCGGACTCCGCGTCACTCGTCACAAGAGCCTATGCCCGTTCCATGACGATCATCACGCCAGCCTGACATTCAACACTCGCACCAACACCTACCGATGCTTTGCTTGCGATGCACATGGTGGCACTATCGACCTCGTGATGAATCGTCTGCGCAAGGACTTTCCCGATGCTTGCCGATGGCTGGCAGACTCCACAAACATAATAGTAGAAGAGTACAAACCGCAAACGCCTTCTGCCTACATGCCAACCAAGCCTTTTGACGCAGCACGCTACGCACGCCATTTTGAACATCCTTGGCTGAGCAATGAAGCGAAATGGTTTCTCTTCGAGGAGCGAAGACTCGACCCACGCGTAGTAAGCTGGTGCCGCCTCACCTCGTGGACGGACCGCCAAGGCATCCATTGGCTCCAAACGCCCTATTTCGACCAAAGCGGACTACTCATCGGCATTCAAAACCGCAACCTCGATTACAAAAAACAAACAAAGGAAAATAACGCGCCCATAAAGTCACATTACTCCCCTCCCCGCTTCCGCTTCCCCTACGGTGCCCGATGCTCCATCTACAACCTTCCCGTCATCGCCATGCTGCGCCCCGAAGAACCGCTATACATCACAGAAGGTTGCTCCGACTGTTGGGCTATGCTCTCGTCAGGTCACAAAGCCGTGGCAATACCATCTGCCACACTCCTCTCCAAGGCTGATAAGGATTTGCTACGCAACTTGTCCGACCGTCTCGGCACAACCTTCCACATGTATCCCGACTGCGACGCGCCCGGCGAACGGCTCTTCATGCAGCTAAAGGCAGTCTTGCCCTCGTTGGAACATCATCAGCTACCACTCGGCTGCAAGGATTTTTCCGACTACTATGTAACATCAATTAAAAACAAAACAACATGAACGATTTCAAAATCCAACCATACACCAAGAAAGAGCTCGCTCTCTTCTATTTCCCTACAGCCGACCCACACGTAGCTGTCAACCGCCTTATGTCGTGGGTGAACCGTTGCAAGCCCTTACACAAGGCTCTACTCGACCAAGGCTATCAGAAGACATCCAAATGGCTCTCGCCACGCGAAGTAAAACTAATAACAGATCATTTAGGTGAACCGTAGCAGCAGAGCAGCAATTAAAATTCAAAATTCGTACGGCAACGTATGCTACCGTATGATTGGCATCTACGAATGTAGTACCTTTGCAATGTAAACAAAAAGGCTTATGCCCCGAACACATCTCGAAGGCATCCCGAAACCTCATCATTAACTTTAATAATCAAAATACCATGAAAGACACAAAAAACAAAGAAACTCTCAAGACGGTGCTCCAGTTCATCGTGAGCGTACTCACCGCACTCCTCGCCACCCTCGGCGTTCAGAGTTGCATCAGTATTTAACATTCAAAACTCAACACTATGGCAAGAATCACTCCTATTGATGTCATTAAGGGCATCAGCGGCAAGTATGGCAACAATTCAAACGACTACTTCGCCACCAACTCATCAAGTAACAAAATCCACCTCGCCAAGTTCTCCAACCCATACAAGGGACCTGCCACCGAAAAGCAGTTGGCACAACGCGAGAAGTTTGCAACAAAGCAGGCAGCCTGTACCGCATGGCTTAACACCAACCGCCCAAGCGAGAAGAACGGACTGAAGGGCACCGCCGACTATCAACGTGTACAGAAGCTAAAGCGTGCCTTTGCTTTCTCCAACATCAATCAGGTAATCTACAAGTACATGGACGATAAAGGCAACATCAAACTGCCAGAGAGCACCACCACAACGACTAAACCGGGTAGTGGTGTTGGAGGTGGCGATGGCGAGGTGGATGCTTAGTACCATCCCCGCAAGGTTGATAACACCATCTTAATCTCTCTCAAAACAATAACAGCGTTTCTTGCACTATTGCCTAATAGGGTAATGCAAGGGATGCTGTTTTTGCCTTTATCATGGCATGAGTGGATAAAAAAATAGTTTTTTTTCAACCAATAGACCATAAGGTTTTTATTCTCATATATTTTTAGTAACTTTGCAGCGCATTCGCAATAAGTGCGTTTTGCAAAACATACATAAGGCGTCATCAACGCTTTGCTCATTGATTATTCTGAACGTAGGAAATTCAAAATGGTTATCAATGACATTGCAGAGAAGATGTCACGGGTAGGTTGTATAATCAACCCTCGTAGTGTGCCAAGGAGGACAAACCTCAGCGGCACACTTTTTGGGGGTACGTATAACTTTTAGCGTGAGATTCTATCTGTTCGTCATTAACCATAGGTTTCCTACGACCAAGAATAAGTGGCGAGCAAGTGTAGAGTCTCACGTCTTTGTTAAAAACAATATACAACTTAAATTTAGATTATATGGGCAAAGGCATTATTGCACTAATATTAGAGGCACTTTTATTTTTGTTTTTCTATACACATTGGAATCCACTTTTTGAAGAGCAAAGAGAGCAAGAACGCTATCAATCTGTTCTTAATTCTGTAACAACAGACATGTGTAAACAAGGGTTGGATTCATATTTAAAAACATGTAAAGGGTTACAGAATCCAATTGTAAATAGTTTTAAAGTGGTTAGTAAAGATATTGAGGCAAGTTCTGTCAATTGTAAAATTGAAGGAGAAATTGTTTTTTCTTATAACGGCAGGAAATATAATGGAACATTCAATGCAGAAGGCTCAACAGATTCCATAGCTTCTGATAATACGGTATATAACATGTCTTTCTTTAATGGCATTCATATTTGTGACCGCAAAAACAATCTTTCTCTGCAATTTGATTATTTCGGTGATATTGTTGTGCCACAACTTAAAATCGGAGAGTCCGTAAAGATTGATGGGATTAAATGCTTGTTTGAAAGAAAATGGGATTCTGGTGAATGGCTTATGAAAACATCAAAGATTTTGACTCCAGTTCAAATGTACAAAGTCTATAACAATCCGAAATGTAAAAATCCAGACGGCATTCGTTTCAGTACGGATAAATTTCTATTATACGGATTTGTCAAATCTAATCAAATATTAGTTTCAAAAGAAAATGGTGACGTATATAGATATTCTGCTTATGTGGATGATAATAATAAAGTGAAAATAAATAGAATTGAATGATGAAAAATAAATATGATATTTTAATGTATGTTGCTGCCATTTTAGGCGGAGTATTGGGTGCCTATCTATGCGCCAAGGAAAATATTATAGGAGTGTTTATTGCTTTTATATGTGCTATGTATATTATAGGTCATACTGTAATGTTATGGGACGCAGCAATGGCTAAACGGGAGCGAGAAAAAACAGTAGCAAAGAAAAAATTAGAAGAAAAAAGAAGATTGGAACTTGAAGAAAAAGAGCACAAGTACAATATTGCTAAAAACGAATTATTTGCAAGAAACGGCGAACCTTGCAAAACCATCGTTATAAGTGAAAGTAGTTTTGACCTATTTAACATAAATAATGAGATTATTGTATTCGATAAAGCAAAGAAGTTATGGCTTTGTGGGTATGAAGTTTCAATACACGATATAAATAGCTTTGTAATAGATGATGAGTCAACTATTCAGAAAGGACAAATAACAGCTGTTACCTCAACAGATACAGGCAGTATGGCAGGACGGTCTATTGCTGGTGCTTTGCTTGGGGGTGAGGCTGGTGCTATAATAGGCGGAGCTACTGCAAAAAAACAAACTATATTAAAACAAGAAAATGACAAGATTATCCATGATTATGCCCTTGTTGTGAATATTCGTGATATAAATAACCCTATGCTTTTAATAAAAATAGGTCGAAATAAGAACAAAGCAATGGAAATAAATGCACTTATGCAAGTGATTATGACAATGAAATAAATTTTACCGAAAAGAGTGAATATGTTATCAAGATGATTGCTTTCGTGTATCATAAAATTCATCAATCAAGAATACGAAAAGTAACATTCCTTTAAGTAGTTTAATGTACAAGTAAATCAAAACAACATTATGAAAACAAACAAGATTTTGAGCATCTTAGCGATGCTCGTAGTGTCATTAACAGTTATGTTCTTTACGTCATGTAGTAGCGACGATGACGGAGACAGCAGCAAAGACATCAATGTGCAAGAAGTAGTTGGAACATGGACATGTACCGCAAGCACAGATAAAGTGGATGGTAAATCTATAACCGGTTATATGGTTGGCGAGTCTATTACTATCAGTGAGGATGGCAAGTTCTCTTCTACTGCAAGCTCTATCGGCAATGGCACATGGGAGCTTAACGGCAATAAAATGTCAGCTAAGAACACGTATGGCGACACATTCAGCGCAACTATTGCTGTTAGTGGCAATACGATGAAATGGAATGGTTCTTCAAGTCAAGGCGTAAGTTTTAACTATACTTGGAAGAAGAACTAACAATCCTGCGAATAGATAGCAATGAATACACATTCTTAATAATGGAATTAACATTCGCTATAAACTATAGCATCACCGTTATTTTTTGCAACGGTGATGCTTTGCGCCTTTAATTAAAAGAATTTGCTGTATATCGAGCATTACAAGATGACTATAATTTACAGCAATGGCAAAAGCAACCCAAAATGCATATCTTTATGAAACATTCATTATATTTATTAATAACCTCAATTGGATGTGGCATTATTTTGTCATCATGCCAATCGAGAGTAAAAAACAGTTCTTTTTACAATGACACAGATACAGTTAATACCGTCATGGAATCTGTAGATAGCACCAGTATTATTGAAGAACAAAAAAGGATTGCTGCGGAAGAAGCACGATTACAAGAAAGAAAAGCAGAATTAGACAAACTCTCTAAAAACTTCAACCAGAAAAAGGACGAGTTTAGCAATAAGACTTGGATATTTCCTAAAAACAAACCTAAATACCGAAACAGAAATGCAACATATTGCTATTTCATGAAACAAAGCAATGAAGTTAGGAATTTTAGATTTGTCTTTCAATATGTTAATAGTGATTGGTTATTTATCAAAGATTTATTATTCAATATAGATGGCAAGGTATTTGAGTATAGAAGATTAGATTTTAACACAGACTGTAGTGGAGGGCAAATCTGGGAATGGTGTGATTTGCAATTAAGCGATATAGACCTTATACGATCACTTGAGAATGCAAAGAGTATCAAGATTAAAATGAATGGAGATAAATATTATGATACCCGAACTCTAAATTCTGCGACTATTACGTCTATCCAAGAAACAATTAAGTATTATAAGGCTCTTGGAGGCAGATTTTATTAACATCTAATGATTGCAAATTCATATAACATTTCTAAGGTAAAAATCATTATGAAGAAAAAGTTTTTATACGTGACATTGCCAATCGTGATTTTAGGTATTTTCGCCTTTGGTTATAAGTATTACTATTGTGATATGGTAACAGATTATCTTCAAGTAACCTATTATCCACAAATTGTAAAACTTTACAGTATTAATTGGGGATATGGTAGAGAGTATTACGATCCTGAAGTAAAAGTGGCAATTAAGAGTTATGAAAATGACAGTATTGCATTCTCTACAGAATATGGTAGGGCTACAAAATATTATGAGTCTATAAAAGAATTTAATGAGCCTGATTTTTTGAAGTTTGTGAATGATGATATGAATCCCAATTCACAATATTATGATGAAGCAATGTCCTATAACCAAGAAATACAGAAGGAGATTTTTCTTATCAAGTTTGAACATACAAGAATGTTTGATGTAAAAACGCTCTTGGCTGACATTAAGAAAATAGGAATAGACACTTCCGAATTAGAAGAGTATATGAAAAAGAACAAAATCAAATATGACTTCACACCAGTTTGGATTCCAGATTTGGAAGACACTCTTATACCTCTAACATTTGGAGGAAGAAGAAATAGACTGTAAATATTTATAAACATAAACAATAACGAAGTTAAATGAATAAAGAATTCTATTTATACAAAGTTATTTCATTGCTCATAATTTCTGTCTTCTTTTGCAATTGTAGTAAAGTCACTACTGTCCCGTTAAAGTGGACTAATCGCTCTTTGAATTAATTGAAATACAGTCTTTTGCAAGAGAATTTAAGGGTGCGACGATTTGAATTTGTACTTTTGCAGTTATCTATAATACTGCACGATGAACAAAGCAAATACGTTTTCGCCCAATTGATAGAATTTCTCGACAATAACAAGTTTCGCCATTTGGTTGACAAGTATGATGGAAACCGCTATGTGAAGCATTTCACATGTTGGAATCAGTTGCTTGCAATGATGTTTGGTCAACTGAGTAATAGAGAGAATTTGCGAGATCTGATTGTTGCTTTTGAAGCACATAGAGCAAAGCAATACCATCTTGGATTAGGGCGTAAGCCTATTGCGAAAACGACATTTGCTTCTGCCAATCAGAATCGTGACTACCATATCTTTGAAGACTTTGCTTTCTATATGATGGAGCAAGCCAGGAAGAAACGTGTAACGGATATCTTCAAGTTGAAAGGTAATGTGTATGCTTTCGACTCAACGGCAATGAAGGAAATTCCTTATGAATCAGGTTCTTACTATGTTTTCGACCGTGGATACAATGCATTCAAGGAACTTTTCAAAATACATCAGCATGAATCGTTCTTTGTTGTGCGAGCCAAGAAGAATCTGCAATACAAATGCTGTAAATGGAGGCGCAGGTTGCCAAAGAATATATTGACAGATGCTGAGATTGAATTCACTGAATACTATTCATTCCGGAAGTATCCGGAGAAACTCAGACTCGTAAAATTCTATGATGAAGAACAAGGTAGGGAGTTTGTCTTCCTGACAAATGCTTTACATCTAACAGCTGCTGAAATTGCCAACTTTTACAAGAACAGATGGCAGATAGAGCTGTTTTTCAAATGGCTAAAGCAGCACCTCAAGATCAAGAAATTTGGGGGTACTACAGAGAATGCTGTGAGAATCCAAATCTCATCGGCAATCATAGCCTATTGCCTTGTTGCTATCGTACAACATGATTTGCATCTTAAGCGATCAACTTATGAGGTTCTTCAGATTCTAAGCATTTCTCTTATGGATAAGACACCACTCGTTGATCTCTTCGAAAGGTCTGATTTCAATAATGTCAAAGAACTCGGTTGTCCCCTCTTTCCGGGGTTATTTGATTAATATTTAACTGGTCCCGATTTTAACGGGACACTAATGA
>ERZ1026858.871-NODE-871-length-16045-cov-40.921701_pt1 | contig 16045 bp, 17 predicted proteins | sample MGYA00380159_ERZ1026858 | MGnify/ENA primary metagenome ERZ1026858 (study PRJEB33269, sample SAMEA4719795) | human gut metagenome | biome: human-associated habitat; feature: organic feature; material: feces | place: Cameroon | collected 2013-10 ...
AGCTTTGTCGCGAAGAGATAAACTTGATAATGTTCAATTTATAATTGATAATTAATAATTTATAATTTTTATTCAAACGAAATGTTTTCCTTTGGAATGGTGATTGCCACGTGGTCGCCTAAATCCCAGACATCCTGAGTATCTACATAGAGCTTCTCGCCCCAGTCGGTGTCTACGGTCAGGTGATAATGGTCGCCCTTATAGAGAATGAAGCTGATGTCGCCGGTAAAGGTTCCTTCGCTCTCGTTGTCGTAAAGCTCAATCTTTCCGAAATCCACGGTTACGTTGATCACTTCCTTGCCGTCTTCATCGGTATGAATCTTACTCTTCTTCTCTTCCGGAATCGCTATCTGGTATTCGCAGCCCAGGAACTCGATGGTTCCGTCGCCATTCACCTTCGCCTGGAAGGTGTTCGTGGTGCGCTCCTTCTTCATGATGTGGATGTTGTCGGGAATCACGCTCATGCCGATGGTCTGGCCCACCTCGAAATGCTTGTAGTTCTGAATCAGAAACTCGCAGCCCTTGTCGCTCTCGGCAAGCATCTCGTAGTGTACGCCCTTGAAGATGGAAGAGGTTATCTTGCCTACAAACTGGGCGTGCTCTGTGTCGGTAGAAACTTCAATGTCTTCCGGTCTGATCACTACATCTACTTCCTGGTTGCAGCCGAATCCCTTGTCCACACAAGGAATCTCTGCTCCTGCCACCTTGACCAGACAGTCGTGGACCATCGTTCCGCAGAAGATGTTGCTCTCGCCGATGAAGTCTGCCACAAAAGAGTTGGCTGGCTCGTTGTAGATGTCGGTTGGGGTTCCTATCTGCTGAATCTCTCCCTCGCTCATCACCACAATGGTGTCGCTCAGGGTCAGGGCTTCCTCCTGGTCGTGGGTCACGTAGATGAAGGTAATGCCCAGTCGCTCGTGCATCTGCTTCAGTTCCAGCTGCATGTCCTTACGCATTTTCAGGTCGAGCGCGGCAAGTGGTTCATCGAGCAGAAGCACTTCCGGCTCGTTCACGATGGCACGGGCAATGGCGATGCGCTGCTGCTGTCCACCCGAAAGCGAGTTGACGTCGCGGTATTCGTAGTCGCTCATGTTCACCATCTTCAGCGCGCGCTTCACCTTAGGCATAATCTGGTCCTTCGGCGTGTTCTTGAGTTTCAAGCCGAAAGCAATGTTGTCAAATACGTTGAGGTGAGGGAACAGGGCATATTTCTGGAACACCGTGTTCACATTGCGTTTATAGGGTGGCAGGTTGGTAATATCATTCCCAGCTATGGTGATGACGCCCTCTGTGGCTGTCTCGAATCCAGCCAGAAGTCTCAGGAGAGTAGTTTTTCCGCATCCCGAAGGACCGAGAATGGTCACGAATTCGCCCTTTCTCACAAAGAGGTTGATGTCGTTGAGGGCTACTTTCTCGCCAAATCTTTTAGACACATTCTGTATGTCAATGATGTGCTGTGCTGTTTTATTCATTTCTCGTTTTAAAATTTGGCTGCAAAGTTACTCATTTTCTAATAAATATGTATGTTTTTCCGGAAAAAAATGTATCTTTGCACTCGTTTTGTAATATGTAGACGATTCGTCTGAATAAATATACGGTAAATATACAGATATGATAGTAACTATAGACTGGATGGAGGAGTGGTTCAAACGTTTTGACCAGGAATATTTCGGGGGAAAACTGCCGTTGCCGGAGCTGGGACTGACTCGTGCCAAGACCCGGTTGGGACAACTTGCCTTCAAGCGTTCTTCCCGATGGGGACGTACCAAGCTTTACGATTTCAAACTCTCCATGTCTATCTATTATGATATGACCGACAAGCAGGCAAAGAGTGTGCTTCTGCATGAGATGATACATTATATCATCGGTTATACGGGACTGAAGGATACGGCTCCTCATGGTGTCGTATTCCGGGGCATGATGGACAGTCTGAATCGTAAACACGGTTGGGATATTCGGGTGATGACTTCTACCAAAGGTTGGAAGGTGAGTGAAACCGTTGTGGCTAGGAAGAAGGCAGCGGGACCTCAGATCTATCTGATTCTGGCTGTAGAACTGAAGGATGGCAAGCATTTCCTTTCTAGGGTAAGTCCCAGGTTTGCCCGCAGTCTGGAACGCCAGCTGTTGACGGCAAAAGAGGTGAGTTCGTATGGTTGGTACACTACGCAGGAGTCTTATTTCGCTGATTTCCCGCAGGTGCGCAGTCTTCGTGGCAGGCGCATCACGAAGGGCGATTTCGAAAAGCTCAGGAATGTGTTGACTCCGTTTGACATGGGGTGATTCCTTCCTGGGGTGTTGCTTCTTTTGAAGAGATAAAACGAAAGGATGAATTAGAACAATAATAGAGAAACAATAATTTAGAGAAACAATAATTAGTATTTCGTATGAGAAGACTCGTAACTCTTGCCTTCATGATGACCATGGTTGTTGTGATGGCGCATGCTCAGGGAGCATTGAAGAAAGTGTATAATGAGAGCATTGATCCGATGACTCAGATTGATGAGGCTTTGGTCAAGGCGAAGGCTGACGGCAAGTTCGTGATTTGTCAGGTGGGTGGCAACTGGTGTCCTTGGTGCTTGAAGTTTGCCGATTTCGTAGAGAAGGATACTGCGGTAAACAAGGTGGTGAATGATAACTTCGAGTACATCCACGTGAATTACAATCCTCGCAAAGCTGCGGGTGCTGAGGCTTTGAAGAAGGCAGAGTCATTGATGAAGCGCCTGAACAATCCTGCCCGTTTCGGTTTCCCAGTCTTCGTGGTTTTGGATGAGAAGGGAACTGTTCTCCATATCCAGGACTCCAGCTTCCTGGAAGAAGGTAAAGGCTATGATGAGAAGAAGGTTCTCCGCTTCTTGAAGAACTGGACTCCTAAGGCGGTAAAATAGTTGATAAAGTCTTATAAAAGAAAAAGCGTCCTCCTGATTTCTCAGGGAGACGCTTTTTTCTTATATGATTTTCTTGTCTTACATTCCTCTTGCCTTCAACAAGCCGGAAGCATCTGGCTGCTTCATGCCGGTGAAGTCGGTGAACATTTCCATCTGGTCCTTGGTGTTGCCACGGCTCAGAACCTTATCGCGGAATGCCTGACCCACGGCTGGATCCAAGGCACCATGCTTGGCAAAGTAATCTGCCACATTCACGGCAAGCACCTCTGTCCAGAGATAGCTGTAGTAACCTGCTGCATAACCACCGCCCCATACATGGTTAAAATAGGTGGTAGAGTAGCGAGGAGGAATCTGAGAATTGAGCAGACCTACATTGTTCAGGGCTTCCTTCTCGAAGGCGCCTGCCATATATGGTGAAGGAATCTCGTCTGGTGTCAACTCGTGCCAAGCCAGGTCGAGGCAGGTGGCTGCCAGATTCTCACCCAGGGCATAGGTTGGCTGGAAGTTGATGCTCTTCAGCATGCGCTCCTTCAGGTCGGCTGGCATGGCTGCTCCGGTCTGGGTATGACGGGCATAGTGGTCGAAGATTTCAGGAATGCTGGCGAACGACTCGTTAAACTGAGAAGGCATCTCCACGAAGTCGCGAGCCACAGCTGTGCCCGAAAGTGTATTGTAGCCGCACTTTGACAACATGCCGTGGAGGGCGTGACCGAACTCATGGAAAAGGGTGCACACCTCATCCCAGGTAATCAGCGTAGGCTGACCCTCTGGAGCCTTGGCGTTGTTGCATACATTATATATAATAGGCAACTGTCCCCACTTGTCGCTCTGCTTGGCAAAAGCACTCATCCAGGCACCGCCACGCTTGGTAGGACGGCGGAAGTAGTCGCTATAGAAAAGGGCGATAGGCTTGCCGTTCTTGTCGCTCACCTCGAACACCTTCATGTCTGGGTGATAGGTAGGGATATCCTTGCGCTGCTTGAAGTTCAAGCCGTAAACACGATGGGCAGCATAGAACACACCGTTCACCTGCACGCTGTCGATGTTGAAGTATGGCTTAATCTCATCATCAGTGATGTTGAGCATCTCCTTCTTCATCTTGGCAGAATAATAGAAGCGGTCGTATGGCTGCAGCTTGAAGTCCTTGCCCTCGGTCTTCTGAGCATAAGCTTCGATATCGCGGGTTTCGGCATCAGCCTTAGGCGCATACTCCTTGATGAGCTGCTGCAGGAAATCGTTTACATTCTTGGTGTTCTTCGCCATCGTCTTCTCCAGAGAGTACTCGGCGTAGTTGTTGTAACCCATCAGCTGTCCCTTCTCGGCACGCAACTTGGCAATCTCGGTAACGATAGGGAAGGTGTTGAACTCAGGATTGGTGCCGTCCGCACGATGGATGCTAGCCATATAAACCTTGCGGCGGAGCTCACGGTTCTGAAGATTGGTGAGGATAGCCTGCTGGGTGGTGTTCACGATGACGATGCAGTAAGGTGCCTTGCCTCCACGGCTCTCTGCATCCTTCTTGCATTGTGCGATGTCAGCATCGCTCAGGCCTGCGAGTTCTTCCTTGCTGTTTACCCAAACCACGGCGTTGTTGGTGGCTGCAGGAAGAAGATTGCCAAACTGCTCCTGGAGTTCTGAGATGCGTGAGTTGATCTGCTTCATGCGCTCCATCTTCTCTGGAGAAAGCAGGGCTCCTGAACGGACGAAACCCTTATAGATGACCTCGGTGAGTCGCTTGTCCTCACCCTTGAGCTTCTTGTATTCGTTGTCATAAACATATTTGATGCGCTCGAAGAGTTTCTGGTTGAATGAAATCTCGTTTTCCAGATTGGTGAGCAGAGGCATTACCTTCTTCTGGGTTTCTGCAATGCCTGGAGTCTTGTGGGCACTGGTAAGACCGAAGAATACGTTGGAAACACGATCCAGCAACATACCGCTGTTCTCATAAGCGAGGATGGTGTTCTGGAAGGTAGGCTTCTTCTTGTTGCTTACAATCTTCTGGATGTTGGCACGCTGATCCTTGATGGCTGCTTCGAAAGCAGGAAGATAATCACTTTCCTGAATCTTGCTGAAATCTGGAGCTCCGAATGGAAGACTGCTCTTCTGCAAGAGTGGATTCTGACGACTGCCGCCCGCATTTTGGGCGAACGATGAGACTGGCATCTGCAGGAGAGCTGCTGCCAGACCGAGTGTTAAGAATGTCTTGTTAAGTTTCATCATGTTTTTTGTTTATATTGCAATTATTTTGCAAAGATAATGCAAGCGAGCGCAATGAAAGCTTGCTTTCAAATTGCCGAGTGCAGCTTATCTTCTGCAAAGATACTTTTTTATTTCGGATTATCGCACATTTTATTCATATTTCTTATGAAAAACCAGCAAACAGATAGCTCCAGCCAATGCCATCGGCACTCCGATGAGGGCTGGATAGTTATAGCCCAATCCCATTGCTACCGGAATACCACCGAGGAAAGCGCCCACGGCATTGCCCAGGTTGAAGGCACCCTGAATGCAGCATCCACCCAGCATTTCGCCACCTTTGGCGTGCTTCACAATGAGGAACTGCTCTGGCGAACCGATGCCGAAAAGACAGACGCAGCAGACGAACATCAACGCTACTGATATCCAGCCGAAAGGAGCGAGGAAGAAGGTGAGCAATAACGATGCTGCCGCAAGAAACTGGAGATAACAGGTGAAGCGACCCGGCTTGAAACGGTCGGCAAACAACGCACTCACCTGGTTACCAACTACCATTCCACCGCCGGCAAGAATCATCAGCAATGAGATGCTGGCTGCGCTGAATCCGCCCTCCATCTGAAGCAGAGGAGAGATGTAGCTGAACCAGCAGAGAATGCCGCCATTGCCCAGGAAGGTGGCTGCGATGATGAGCCAGGGAGCCAAGCTGCGGAGGAAGTGGAACTGTGCTTTCATTCCCTTATTAGGCAACGCTGCCACGTCCGGAACCCATCTGTGAATCATATACATCGTCATGATACCGAGCAATATGCAACTGACAAATGGTACTCGCCAGCTGAACGCATGACTCAGGAAGGTGCCGATAGGTACGCCCACCAGATTGGCTACCGGCATTCCTGCGCACATCATTGCCACCGCCTTGGTTCCCTTTCCCTCCTTTGCCATCTTCACTGCCACAATGGTAGCTGTTCCGAAGTAGGCACCATGAGGCAAACCCTGAATGAATCGGGCGCAGAGCAACAGCCAGTAAGTTGGGGCTACGGATGCGATGATGGCTCCGGTGGTGATGATGGAAGCCAGGAACATCAATATCTTCTTGGGGCGATACTTGTGCATGAGTATCAGTGAAAAGGCACCGGCGCATACGCCCAGTGCATAGATGGAGATGAGGTGGCCTGCCTCAGGAATGGATACGTTCATGTTGTGGGCAACATCGGTAATGATGCCCTCGATGATAAACTCAGTCATGCCCAGGGTGAATGTACCCAAAGCGAGTGCAAAAAGTCCTTTTTTCATTTGTTTTTGTAATCTCTATATTATCCTAAAAATAGTATCTCTCTTAGTTTTATGTCTTTGAAAGACAATTATTTCAGAAATTCGTGTGCAAAGTTACTTATATTCCCATTATCCTGCAAGTTTTCCCGCTGGAATATAGTAAAGATTAACAGAAAGTGTGTGGCGATTTTTCTCTCTCTGATTTAATGCCACTATTGCCACCTATTGCCACCAAATGCCACGCAAACTATAGGAGAAGTCATCAGTACCCATGGACATGGGTGTTGAAAGAACCGGAATAAGTTGTTGGGATATATAGGATAAGTTGTTGGCAGATATAGTATCTGTCGTTGGGTAATATACTATCGTGAACCGCACAACAGCTGTTGTGCGCTTGCATATCAGCTGTTGTGCAGACGTCCATCAGCTGTTGTGCGCTCGTCATCCCCCTGTTGTGCGGTAAGTTTACATACAGAAATGCGTCTGTATTTTTGTTTATGTAGCGATTTTTTTTTAGTCTTTCAAAGAACTTCATGCAGTATGCATATTGTATTTCATCTGCAGTTTAATCTTCCTTCTTCATCTTTTCTCCTCCTATGTCAGTTTTTGTCGCAACCGGATTGTACTTTTGCAGCAGAATTGACAATAACTCTATATTATTAAGGTATGAATGCAGAAAAAAAGAGGGAGTGGAGTCCCTGAAAAATGAAATATAAGAGGAATCCATAAGATTTCTTGTTAAAAGTTTGGTGGTTCATCAGATTTTTACTAAATTTGCCATTGGATTAGTGACAGGGCAGGGTAAAGTCCTCGCTTGAAGTCGCTATGATGCAGAGAAACAAGATAATCTTGTGGACACGAGCAAACTATTCAGTTCTGTAGGTTGAAATCTGGTAAATTGAAACGTAGAAAGAACGCGAATCTGTTTGAGCGAGTCTACACCGTCATAGGTGTGGATTCCTCTTTCGCATTTTCTTTTCTACGGGTTTTACCAGAGCCTAACTTACAAGGAAGTGAAGAAAGTAGGGGTTCGCACCATCTTTTTACACTTATGAACCATTATGGACTTGTTTGGTTCGCAGATTTTCCTTATCTTTGCAGAAGATTAGCTGCACCTCAGCATAACATTCAAGCAAGCTTGATGATTCTGCTTTCGGTTTGCATAATCTTTGCAGAAGATTAGCTGCACTCGGCAATTTGAAAGCAAGCTTTCATTGCGCTCGTTTGCATAATCTTTGCCCCTTGAAAGTAAATGATTCGCTGTTTCGGCAGAAAAGCAGGAGCAGTTATATATAATGAACTTAAAAACAGAATGCTTATGAGCAAGGTATTTCAAGTAAAGCCTAAGCGCCTTAAGCGCTCTAATGGCACAGTCCTCACTCCCGATATGGTAGTGACAGTAACAACCATGCAGCACACCGCCACCCCTTTTTACAATGGAGCCAAGGAGGTGCAAGAAGCCTACATGCGCATCTATGCTTTCGATTATAAGAAAGCATGCTGCAATCCGAATGATTTTGAATTTAAAAAGTTGGACTAAAAATGAAAGCATGATATGGGTAATGAATCTAATATATGGAACCAGATAATGGTGGCAGCAATGGCTGTTCCTGGTATAAAGGTGAATAGAGCTTCCTTTTTACAAGAAGAACTTTCTAACCGTCATATTGACCAAAACACTATAAGTTTGTGTATACAAGAAAATCCTGTTAAACATATAACCATGGATAAGCTTGATGCAATAGCAAAAGCTTGCATCAAGAATCATACGATAAAGGTTACTTCTATATCTGCTGCAGCTGGAATTCCAGGTGGTTTTGCTATGATAGGAACATTACCTGCTGATACTGCGCAATATTATTATCATGTATTAAAGCTTGCTCAGAAATTAGCCTACATATATGGATATCCTTCTTTGCTGGACGAAAATGGAAATCTGACAGATAATGCTATCAATGTATTGACAGTTTTTGTCGGTGTTATGTTTGGCGTTTCATTAGCTAATCAAACATTGTCAAAAATGTCGCAGGCTTTTGCTGAGCAAGTGGTTAAGCGTTTGCCACGTATGGCCTTGACTAAGACAGTTTGGTATCCTATAATTAAGCAGATAGCAAAATGGTTAGGTATCAAGGTAACAAAAGATAGTTTGGCTAAGGGAGCGGCTAAGGTGGTTCCTTTTTTAGGAGCTGGACTGTCTGGTGGTATAACATATTTTACCTTTAAGCCGCAGGCAAACCGCTTGATGAAGCATTTGCGTGAGGACAGTAAGGTTTTTGCTTCGGTAGAATATAATGCAAATTAAAAATATAAAAACGATATGACGAAAGGATTAGATTGTCTACAAAATGCAATAAAATGGTATGAAGATAGGTTTTGTGTGCGTTTTACACCGGCAGTGATTTATTCTTTATATCCTAGTGAAGGAGAATATGGTTGGCCGCAACCTTGGCCAATTCCGGATTCTGCAGGAATCTATGCTTTCTTAGATTCAAATAAGACCATTGTGTATATAGGAAAAGCAAGTCAAATGGGGGCAAGGCTTAGTCATTATTTTGGATATGGGAAAAATGGTAAATGTATCTTAAGGGATAAACGAGTGGCTGAGATTTTCTATGTTCAATGTTATTCCTGTATCCCAGAAGAACCTTATACTTGCCATTCTCTTGAAGAATATTTAATATCAGAAATGAATCCTAAATATAATAAAATAGGAAGAACGGTATGGTAGTAATAAGCTTGTTCCTTATGGTAATTGAAAATATTACCTCAAGCGGTCTAATTCCTAAATATAATAATGTTGTAAAGATATAATATGGCAAAGAATTTTGAAGATATTCTAACTTCTATGTTAGAACAATTAGAGAATAATCCTGACCAGGATATTGATGTACTGGTTAAGGATGAGTGTGAGAAAATGGGAGTTTCGGAGGAAGGCAAGGCTTTGCTCTCCGAGACTAACGAGTATATTGATGGCTTTGCAGAGAAAATGGCTGCATTGCAAACGGCTAAGGAGGATGGAAAGTCTCGCAAGCAATGGATGCTTGAGGAGATGGACCGAATATTGAAGGGACGTGACGAGCAGGAGAAGGCTGAAATCGTCTCTGCCATTTCTAATGCTGGTGAGAATGTGAACAATGAAACTTTAACTAACGAGGAGGACTAAACTTATGAAGTACACTGAGTATAATGAAGATGCAGGGCGCAATGAGTTTGGTGCTCATTTGGAGAGTGAAAGCAGAAAGTATTCAGCCCTTCAATCCTTGTTGGCTGGTAAACTGTTGGAAAAGGATGAGATAGAGAGTCTTCGAGAGTTTAAGTTTGTTCAGCAATTCTTGGATTCCCCAATCGGTGATGCTTCTGAAGCAAAGTTGAAGAAGGCTTTTGCTGCTGCCGTTATAATGGCACAAGAGCAGGGAACTTTGCCTTTCTCTCTTGCAGACAAGAGCCCAATAGCTATTGCAAGTGCCATTGATGAGGGATTAAATCGTGTTAAGTTTGCATACAAAGTTTCGAAAGAGGAGCTTGATGTCGTTGAGGTGGCGGATAAGTTGATAGATGCTACTGTTGCTCGTGTAGTGACAGTTGCTGACAAAGTGATAGAGAGGGGAGTTCCTGTTGTTTTGGATAAACTTTGTAAAGTAATAGCCAGAGTTTATCCTCCTGCTGCAGTATTCGTTCCTGTTATCAAAGCGACAGAGAAATATATAGTGCCTATTGCTAAGATGGCGGTAAGAAAGGGATTGTCTGTTGTGGCGGAAGGTGCGAAGTCTTTTATTCGCTCAACGGTTAAAACATTGAAAAATGGGGTTAAGAAGTTTGCTTCTTGGCTGGTGAATTAAAAAGCATTGTTGGTTATGCGTATAATAGCAAAAGCAAAACCTATACGAATAAGAATAAAGTCTGGTGGGGAGGAACACTCCTCACTTGACTCTTTGCGCCAGAATCTCTGTGTGCAAGACTTGTGGCCATTAGTAAAAGACAAGCGGTTGTCAAGATGGTTGATGCAGTTGGGTGAAGTGGAATTGGCTCATGATATTGATGCTTTGTCTGAGAGTCAACTTGATTTCTCGACATATTTCAAAGTTTTGGTTATCTTTCTGAAGGATGACCTTGCTGGGCCTCACGTAACGGAACTATATTCCTTATTCTCATTTTGGCATGATTGTGAAAAGAGAAAGTCCAAGAATTATGATTCTTTGCGTAAGTACTTGCTGAGCAAATATGAAGGTGCTAAGTTTATATTTAAGCAGTATCCAGAGGAGGTCTCTGATGGTGAATGGTGGGATGTTTTCTGTACATTCGAAAATGTTGTAGATCCTGATTTCTTGTTTGAACAAGGAAAACTTGCATTCGAGGGATTTACGAAAAGTGATGGAAGTAACTTCGACAAAAATCTTGTGCTTGGCATAAAACTGATAGAAAAGGCGGCCGAACTTCAAAAACAGAAGGCTATTGATTTTGTTAATTCTAACACCTTTGGTGCTGCTCAGAAGAGAGCGATGTTGACTCCTAAAGTAAAAGAGAAAATTGACAATTTGATTTGCAGATGGAAGAATGATAAGATAGGCTTTATAACAAAAAAAACAGCTTATGATGAGGATTTTGTTCGAGATGTTAAGAAATTACTACAGGAATTTACCTCATTATGGAGTACTTCTGTAATACATGATTGGAAAGCTACTAGAGCTGAAGCAGAAGCTAAATATGACAACCTTGAGGAATCGGATGTGTTTTTCAAGGAGCGTAAGTTTGTGTTGGATTTGGTACGTTACTCTTATAGTAAAGAAATACCTGGCTTGTTTGTAAAGTTAGCTAAAGATTATCATTACCCATTAGCACAATATATGATTCGTAATACCATTGGAAATGGATTGAATAGTATGATAGGCTGTATATTGATACCTACTGCTACTCTCCCTCACCCGTCAACACTCATTGATGGATTCTGTTTCATTAAAGCTAAGTTTCCTGAGCAATTGAGTTTTATCGTTGACCATTTGTTTAAATATTAAAACCTTGCGATATGAACAAGAAAGTTATTTCTGATTTTCAGAAGATGATAGATGTCAATACACCTATCATCTATATCAACGACTATGATTTTGTACGTATAGACGAAATTATAGTTGAGATAGTGGGCAATAGTAAGGTATTTGAATGGAATCCTGCAACAGGCACAACCAACTTTAAAACGAAAGAAAGTCAAGGCTTGGGAGAGAATGATACACTGGAGCAATTCTTGCGTGATAAATATACTGTTGATGTCAATCTGAAGGAAAAGTTCTTGGTGTTGAAGGATATTCAAGATTTTATTGAAGAGCCGGCAATCAAGTCATTGCTTCAGTTGATAGCTCAACGTAAGTTGTATGATAGAGATTATAATACAACAGTCATTATAGTTTCTTCTGTTCTTAAGGTACCACAAGAATTGGAGAAGTATGTGTCCTACTTGGATATTCCATTCCCTGAAGAAAATGAAATCAATCAGCTTATAGACGAGCATGTAGAGGTGAACTGCTATGACAATTTCAAAGATGAGGACAGAAAGAAACTGATGCCATCTTTGAAGGGTATGACAAGCTTTGAGATAGACCGAATGCTTGACATGGCGATGAGCAGCAATGGCTCGTTGAGCGCCGAGGATACTGAAATGATACTTCAACAGAAGAAGGCGATGGTTAAAAAGTCTGGACTGCTGGAGTTGATAGATACACCTGAAAAAATGGATGGCATCGGAGGTATGAAAGCTCTTAAGGAATATCTGAAGAATAAGTCGAAAGTGATTTCTGACCTGCCTAAGGCTATGGAATTTGGCGTGTCAATACCTAAAGGCGTATTTATTGTTGGTATGCCAGGCTGTGGTAAGTCGCTTTGTGCGAAGGCATCTGCTGCACTGTTTAATTCTCCTTTGTTGAAACTCGACATGGGAAGTATGATGGGAAAGTATGTGGGTGAGAGCGAAGGCAACTTACGTAAGGCTATTAAGATAGCTGAGGCTGCTGCTCCTTGTGTGCTATGGATTGATGAGATAGAGAAAGCCTTTTCGGGTGTCGGTGGTAACAACGACATTATGACTCGTATGTTCGGATATTTCCTTTCATGGATGCAGGAAAAACATAGTAGTGTTTATGTTATTGCAACAGCCAACAATGCCGACAATTTGCCACCTGAGTTAAAACGTAAGGGACGATTTGATGAAATATTCTGTGTAAACCTTCCTGATAAGGAGGAGCGCAAGGATATATTCAAGATTCATCTGGAGAAAAAGAAAAAGTCTTTGGATGATGCATCCTTGAATAGTATCTGTCAAATAACGGATGGATTTAATGGCGCCGATATTGAATCGGTTGTTAATGAAGCGGTGGAGGAGTGTTTCTTGTCGGGAGTGAGAGAACTGAGTAAAAGTGTCTTGGAAGATATTGCTCGTCAGACGATAAGCATCTCTAAATCTTGCAAGAAACAGATTGATAATATGAAAAAAGCATTCAAGGAGAATAACTTCAAGGATGCAACAACTGGTGATCCAACAACTTAAAAAATAAGCAATATGGCAAAGAATGAAAATAAAATATTGGATGAACTGAGACGAAGAGGCAAGATTTATGAAGATCCTGCTCCTGAAGTCGGAGGCTTTACTGGCTGGTTGATAAGCTTGTTTACCAAGAAAAAGTAAGCCTCATATACTTTTTCTTGATGTTCTGTCACCATTTGACACACCTGTATAGTTACTTCGCAGCCGAAATCAAATGTATAACTATATAAGGTAATGTAACAATGGAAAAGAACATCAGAAAAAGAGTATGTAGGTTGGCATTGGTATTGAGTGCCGTGCTGGTAGTATTATTTGGCTATTGGTTCTTCTTGAACCCTCATGGCTATTTGCAAAAGAAGAAGGAGGCTTTGAAGAATGAATATATGGATAGGAGGATGCTTTGGCGGAAGTCGGAGAAAATGACCATGCAACAGATGTTGTCGGATATGACGCTAATGGCTAAGGGGGATTCGGTCCTGGTTTGTTGGCTAACTGGTCTCTCGCTTTCCGTTTATCGTGACTTTATTCATGGTACTGCGCAACCTACAAGGAATGCTTGGGCTGAGACGAGATATTGGTATATGTCTTCTCTCGCTAAAGGCAGAGAATGGATGGAGGAACGTGCCAAGACGAGGATTCACAACAGCCTGATCTTTGTGGAATCGAGTAGATTTCAGGTGCAGAAGGATTCCTTGAAGGATTATCGTAAAGAGAAACTTACTCCAACTGAGATTAGAAACAACAAGATGTATCTAAAAGATAATTGTTTGTATAGATGAAATCATAGCATAAATAAAGTATAACGAAAAATGAATAAAATTATAGGGCTTCTTGTAATGGTTTTCATGTTCCTACCCTGGCGACCAATCGTTGCAATAGTGGCAGCAGTATTGTTTGTCAACATCAATGGTACGGAATTGTATGGATGGCAAGCTGGTTTGGCGCATGGATTGTTCTTCCTGCCTAATCTGGTGAGGCATCTCTTTGACGGCGATGTCCTTTTTAAGGCTACCAATTGTACTACAGGTTATCATGTTGCCTGGTGGATAGCTACAGTTGGTTCGTGCATTGGTTGGCTCGTTGATGCAACCTTCTCTTTTATGAAGGCATCGGTATTTGTAGGTAGTGATAAAGAATAAATAAATATAAATATAAATACGATGAACAGTATGGCTGATAATCAAAAAGTATATCAGGCAATCAAGACGATTGCTGATGAACTCTGCAAGGAGAACAAGACGTATCTTCGTGCAGATTTGGCTTTTGAACTGAAGAAGTATGGTATAGCTTCCGATTCTTCGGAGGTGAGTAAGCTGGTATTTGATGCCTACAGATATTTCCATGATAATGGCAATATCGCCATTGCTTTTGTTTCCAATAATTCACGTACAACCCTTGTGGCTGAATACAAGTTGAATGACAGTCTGGAACAGGGCAACAAGGAGGAGGCTTTGAAGATAGCTGAGACGGAACTGGCGTTGTCTTCATCTGCTTTGGAGCAGTTGAAAGAGCAAGTGGAATTGAACCTTAACCTGGTTCTTGCTAAGGGAACGTCGAAGATGGCTGATATTGTCATGGGTACGAATGGCGTGAAAGATGTAAGAAGCAAGGCTTCCACCATGTTCGATAAATATACCAAGATGGTGGAGGCTTATCACTATGCTGAGGATAGCGTTCGTGGAAACATCGAAGATTTTACCTCCTTGCGTAGTGATATCGGGACGGTTTATCGTGACTATGCCCTGAAACTGATTGATATCTATGGCGACTCTATTAAGATGGTTTCACCAGACTTGTTCGACTTTAAAAGAATAGAGTGGCTGGATGTGGATGAGATGCTTAAGTATGTGGAGCTGGAATATAACAAGCTCACGGAGAAGTGTGCAGCTTTGATTGGTGAGATTTCTGTTAGTTTCCGTACTTCCTTGCAGGGTTCTTTGCAGGCTTATAAGTCTTTGTCGAACGGCAACAAGTCTTTGGGCTTGGCGATGGCAGGATTGACCATGCTCGAACACTATATGGGAGCAAGTGAACGCGCTAATCGTTTGAAGTCTGATTTATCAGTTTTCCAGATGAGCGTGAAGCATGATGCCACTCGCATCAAGGCTGATATGGGACGATTGTTGGTGATCTGCAAGACGCTCAATGATGTGGTAATCCCGAAGGCGAATGTGTTCTTGCGCTATGGAGAAAAGCTGTTGGCTTCAGACTTGAAGGCGACGCTTGATGCTTTGTATGCGGATGAGACTATTCGTCCATTGGAGGAGCAACGAAAATGTCTGCTTCAGCAGATGAAGGTGCTGGACATGGAAATGAACGACCATCTTCAGAACATCGATGTCTATACCTCGCTGATTAATGACATCACCGCTACCTTGGAGTCTAAGCAGGGAAGCTATATGGACGCGAAGGCGAAGAAGCCTTCCAAGCCTTTCTTCCTCGTCAACTGGATCACCTTTGGTATGGCCAACAAGAACTACTATCGTGACTTCACCGAATGGAATGCGGTATGCTTCCCTCTTGTGAGAGAATACGAGAGCTATCAGGTAGATTTGAAGTTGGATAAGGAGGAATTGGAATCGCATCGTGAGGAACAAACCCGCATCAAAAATGAGTATGCCAAACTCTCCAGTGAACTGGATAAGGTTTCTAAGGAGATCAGAAGCAAGATAGTTTGCTCTGATGAATTGAAGCTGAAGATGCTGAAACATCTTCGTGATATGGTTGCCATGTTGAAACTCGGACGTGAAATCATGGAGAGCAAGATAGATGAGAAGTTGGTGCATACGGTAGATATTCCTGATTATAGGGAGGCAGCCAAGCTTCCTGCTGATGTGGAGCAGAACCTTTCTCTGTTTACAGGAATCTTGGCAGACAATCTCCATGCCGACAAGGATATGGCTAAGAATTTGCTCGATGGAGTGGAAGCATACATGAAAGACCATAAGAAGATAGAGGGTAAGACCGCACAACAGAACAAACCTGCTGAGTATAGCGAGGAAGACTTGGCGCAGGTAACTGGTGCTATGGAACAATCCTTACAGAAAGGTATCGCTCTGTTTGATAGTTTCGCTAAGCTCAAAGCGCAGCAGCTCAGTGGTAGCTTGGCTTCGGCTGCATACGATAAGGAGTTGAAGAAACATGCTGATGAGTTTAAGCG
>ERZ1026858.872-NODE-872-length-16034-cov-5.032230_pt1 | contig 16034 bp, 11 predicted proteins | sample MGYA00380159_ERZ1026858 | MGnify/ENA primary metagenome ERZ1026858 (study PRJEB33269, sample SAMEA4719795) | human gut metagenome | biome: human-associated habitat; feature: organic feature; material: feces | place: Cameroon | collected 2013-10 ...
TAACTATATAATACAAAATCAAACGTCTTTGCATAATTGGTATAAATTTTCAAATAGATAGCTTTTCTTTAGGTCCCAGATGGTATTATTTTTGTATCTGATTTTTGGGTATTATTTTTATGTATTATTTTTGTATGCCTTTCAAAATCCGGCGCAATACACAAAAAAGGAACCGGAACATCTGCATTCCGGCTCCTTAAGGAGAGTCTTTTAATCATGTTATTATAGCAATTTTCCCGAGGAAAATTGGGAGGCTTCCCCGGGAAGATTAAGAGGATATATTTAAGCTGCATCACTGCTCAGACAGTTATCTGCAGTTAAATACCTTAATGTGGTGAGATACATTCTCATAGGTTCCCTGTACCATTGCTTCATTCAGGGAAAAGTAATTATGTTTCTCCGGGGTCCGGAGATATTCCTCTGCACGCATGGTAAGTCTGTTAAAGCTTGCAGTAGCAATATTTACCTTTACAATTCCAAGAGAAATCGCTTTCTGGAAATCTTCGTCTGTAATTCCGCTTCCTCCATGGAGTACAAGAGGCACTTCTGTTTTTTCATGGATCTTTTCCAGTACATCAAAGGCAAGCTTCGGTGCAACCGGATAATTTCCATGTGCATTTCCGATGGCTACTGCCAGAGCATCGATTCCTGTGCGCTCACAGAATACTTTCGCATCATCCGGATCTGTACAGCGGATTCCATGATCTGTGCTTCCATCTTCACTTCCGCCTACCAGTCCCAGCTCAGCCTCTACTGTTGCATTGTATTTTGCAGCAAGCTCCACAACCTGTCTGGTACGTTCGATGTTTTCCTCAAAGGGATAGGTGGAGCTGTCAAACATTACGGAAGTAAATCCCAGCTCCAGTGCTTTCTTTACAGTTTCCATGGTCAGTCCATGATCCAGATGAACTGCGATATCTACTTTTGCCTCTTTCGCTGCCTGAACCATCATCGGTCCCATCAGTTCCAGAGGAGAATGTTTCAGTCTTACTTCTGCAATCTGCAGAATGATCGGAGTGTTTAATTCTTCGGCAGCCTGTACTGCCCCTTTTACCATTTCCATATTTCCAACACTGAACGCACCTACACCTTTGTGCTCATTCTTCGCACGTTCCAGCAAAGTTTTCATTGTTACCAGGCTCATGTTTCTGCTCCTTTCTGTTCTTTGCTTCTGCTTTCAGATTTTTACCAAGCAGTGTCAGGCATATAAATGCCGCTACTGCAAATCCTGCTCCAATTCCAAATACTATATTCATGCCATAGCCATTCCCACTTACAACTCCCGAAATCACCGGTGCCCCAAAAGTGGCAATGACAATTCCAAGCATTACGAATCCATAATTTTCTCCTGTATGTTCCACTCCGAAAATGGAGCTGGTGAAGGATGGAAAACTTCCCATGATCCCGCCGTAACATCCATACATCAGCACAATGGCAACAGTAACTGCATAAGAACCGGAAACTGTAAGAACCAGCATGGCAAGAACAACAGTGATAAGCACACCCTTGATGCAGACAATCCTGCCTACTTTATCTGATATAGTAGGAAGAATCAATCTGGCTCCCGCATTCACAATAGAACCAAGCATCACTGCACTGACTGCAACTGCAGACGGGATTCCCAGTTCTGTCTGATAGGTCTGGGAAACCGGTGATACCATAAAGTACGAAATCAGACCGAAGAGCATTGTGGCAAGAAGGAGATAAAAACTTTTTGTACGCATCATCTCTGCGGAGGTATACTGCTTCGGCTGATCTGTTGTACTCTTTGGGCAGGAATCCGCTTTCTCCAAATGACCGGATGCGGCCGGTGCTTCAAAGAAAATGCTGCATAAAATCCAGGAAACGGTAATTACTGCACCAATAATAAAAAATGTTTTCTGCGGCCCTTCTGCTTCGAGAAATTTCCTGCTGACCGGTGCCAGAAAAAAGCCGCAGAGGCCATTCGCCGTCACTACTACACCGGAGGCAAATCCCGTTCTGTCCGGGAACCATTTCTGTACAGTGGCAAGAATGGCTGTATAGATCATTCCCTGTCCGAATCCCTGCATCACACCATAAGTCAGATACATGGGAACCGGAGACGGAATGATCAGGAAAGCAGAAGCAAGGATTCCTGCTGCAAAAATCCCGCCGCCCACACGTACAACCATCTTAGGACTATATCGATCCTGCAGCCGTCCTCCTATAATGTTACCAAATACAAACGTACTCAACGCAAGATGAAAACACATAGATGCCTGCCCCTGACTCCACCCTGCCTGTTCCATTACATAAGGCTGATAAATAGACCATACATGGGGATATCCTGTAAAGAAGATGGCAAATGCACCAAATATCATTGTCATCAGACGTTGTTTCTTCTGTTTTACTGTCAGTTCCATAAATCACTGCCCTTTCCGCATCTCAGACCGGTAATCCGAAGTTTCTCATTTCCTGTCTGAGGATTTCTGTATGTTCCGGTTCCAGCTCTGTCAGAGGTTCTCTTACTGTACCGCCACACAGTCCCATTAATTCTACTGCTTTTTTTACAGGGATCGGATTTACTTCACTGAACAGTGCGCGGATCAATGACAGAGCTTTTAACTGTAATGCACAACTTTCTTTCACTTTCCCGTCAAGATAAAGCTGGCAAATATCATGAGCTGCTTTTGGAGCAACGTTTGATAAAACAGAAATTACACCTTTCCCTCCAAGTGACATCAGTGGAACGATCTGATCATCATTTCCGGAATACAGATCCAGTTTTCCATCGGTCAGTTCCATCATTCTTGCAATATTGGAGAAATCTCCACTTGCTTCTTTAATTGCAACAATGTTATCCACATGATTCACAAGCTGCGCAACTGTTTCTGCCTCCATCTTACATCCGGTTCTGCCCGGAATGTTGTACAGTACTACCGGAACTTTGGCTGCTTTGGCAACTTTGGTGAAATGTGTGATCATTCCTTTCTGTGTTGCTTTATTGTAATATGGAGTTACCACCAGAACTCCATCTGCACCATAACCTGCTGCTTCCTCAGAAAGTGCCATTGCAGTCGCTGTACAATTGGAGCCGGTTCCGGCAATCACAGGAATTCTGCCTTTTGTTCTTTCTACGGTAAATTTCACACATTTCATATGCTCTTCTTCTGTCAGTGTTGCTGCTTCTCCGGATGTACCGCAGATTACAATACTGTCTGTTCCGTTTTCACAGTGGAAATCGATCAGTCTGTCCAGACTGTCATAATCAACTGAACCATCTTCTCTGAACGGGGTAACGATTGCTACCCCGGCTCCTGTAAATATTGCCATAACCTATTCCGTCCTTTCTATTACTTCTCTTACTGCCAGAGATTTCTGTACATCTGCTCTACATCTGCCTGTGTGATCTCTCTCTGTGTATTCTGCGGGCTTCCGCTGTCCATTGCATCATATGCCATTTTCTCAATTACATTGAAGAATGCTTCTTTGTCAATACCGAACTCTGCAAGTGTTGGAGTTTCCAGTTCCTGAGTAAGTGCAACAACTGCTGCCAGGAATTTTTCACTTGCCTCTTTGTCAGAATCTTCGGCTGCTGCCGCACCGATATTTCTTCCCAGATCCGCAAATCTGTCATATGCTCCTTCCAGTGCAAATCCAAGACATTCTTTCATGAGCATGGCATTGGAAAGACCATGAGCCACATGGAATAATGCACCGATCGGACGGCTCATACCATGGATCAGAGTTACGGATGCATTGTTAAATGCAATACCTGCTTCCAGAGCTGCAACAGACATCTGTACTCTTGCTTCTTCATTTTTTCCATCGTGGAATGCAACAGGAAGATATTTGAAAATACGTTTTACTGCTGACATTGCAAAAGTATCAGAAAGAGTCTGGGCTTTTCTTGATGTATAGGCTTCTACTGCATGACAGAGAGCATCCAGACCTGTTGCTGCTGTGATCTTAGGAGGTGCTGTCATGGTAAACTGTGGATCAATGACAGCCAGTGACGGGATCAGGCATTTTCCTTTCAGAAGCATTTTGATATCTTTTTTTGTATCTGTAATGATAGTGAACTGTGTTGCTTCTGATCCGGTTCCTGCTGTAGTAGGGATAGCAACCATCGGAGGCATTTCCACATCAATGACTTTACCCATGTAATCTGAAATATTTCCGCCATTCTTTACCAGAGAACCGATGGCTTTCATTGAGTCAATAGGGCTTCCGCCGCCAAGTGCCACAAGGAAATCACAGCCTTCTGCTTTGTACTGCTCCAGACCCTTTGCGATCATGGTGTCTGTAGGTTCTCCTGCAATCTCTGAATAGATGGTGTATTCTACATTCTGACTTTTAAGCGCATTCTCAACTTTTGCGCAGTTTCCCAGATCGATCATAACTTTATCAGTAACGATCATTGCTTTTTTTCCAAGTGTTCCCAGTGTATTCTGTGCCATATCAAGTGCTCCTGAACCAGTGATCATCTGTCCAGGTACGATAAATTCTCTTGCCATAATTTTTCTCCTTTTCTGTTTTTTCTCTGTATTAATTCTCTTGCGGAAATTTGCGGTCCGCTTATATCATTCAATCTAATGAAAATTTGTAATAAACTTCGCTTTAGTGTCAAAACTGAGCATCATGCATCCAGACATATCTTTCATCTTCACAGCGGTCTGTCTGAAGCCATGGATTTCCGTCAATGTGGCGGATCATCCAACAGGTATACATCTGAAATCCAGGTGCCACTGCCTGTGGATGGAGTTCTCCTCCGGGGATTGCGGAGAAGCTGTTGTTTACGCTCTTAAATACCTGATCTCCTACGAAGCTTGCTCCGAAGCCTTCCGGTCTGTCAAATTTGAACAGATATGTTTCCGGCTGCGGATGTCTGTGCGGAAGATATCCGGACCAGTTTCCTCTGTCATTTAATACTTCTCCAAGTACCATATTTGACTCCGGACAGATATCATGGTCAAAGATTGTATTTACACGGCGTTTTGCCACATTTCCAAACTTGCCTACACTGGAATAACCCCAGGGAGCATCCTCCGGTGAATAAAGACGGCTGTTAAAATCTCTGTCATTGTGTGTACACTGCACCAGGATCTCACTGTCTGCCTCTGCTGTTACCTCTGCGTTTACACCTTTACTTACATGAAGCGCCCATGGTCCTTCTGTAAATACATCTTTTCTGCTGACTGTTTCCTGCTTATCTTCCCATCGGAAAGTAATTTTTCCGGAAAGGAGAAGCACTGCTTCTTCCTCTCCCTCTCTTACAAATGTTCTTGTTTCTCCGGCTTTCATGCTGTATACACGAATGTCCATGTTCATTGCTTTATATTCATTGTCATATGTGGTAAGGATCATCTCGCCGTTTTTATCAAATTCAGGATATCCAAATACCTTGCTCATATTGATTTCCTTCTTTCTTTTCTGTCTTCTGCGCTCCCACAGGGGTTGGTATTTCAATTTTTAATAATCTCTTGCTTCTCTTCTGCCTTCCATAACACCTTCGCAGGCTTTTCTTACAGATTCTTTCTCAGAAGTTGTTGCAATTCCTACATTCCACCAGGATTCATATCCGTCTGTCATTGTCTTTGGAATAACCTTCAGGTCAAAGAGGCAGGCAGTTTCCTGTTTCTTTGCATCTTCCAGTGCTGCTTCCAACTGTGCGATAGTTTTACAGGTATAAGTCTTCAGGCCATATCCCTCGCCAACCTTTGCATAATCAACAGGGATCAGATCACCGCATGGTTTCTTGCCATCTGTGTAACGGAATTCTGTTGCCAGGCTTCCGATTCCATGATTCATTTCCAGGTTATTGATACATCCGAATCCACAGTTGTCAAAGACCAGAATATTAACCTTTTTACGTTCCTGCATGATAGTCATAATCTCACTGTGGAGCATCTGGAAACTGGAATCTCCTACTACGCAGTATACTTCATTGTCCGGCTCTGCAAATTTCACGCCCAGAGTTGCCGCAACCTCATATCCCATACAGGAGTAACCGTATTCTGCATGATATCCGCCACGTTTATCTGTAGTCCATACACGCTGCATACAACTTGGAAGAGAACCACCTGCTGTAATAATAGTAGCATCCTCATCGATCACTCTGCGGATTGCTGCAAGTGCTGCTGTCTGTGTGATCTTTCCATCTGTCATTTTAACGAACTCCGGAATCGTTCTGGGATCTCTTGCTTTGATGATCGGTTCAAAATCATCTCCTGTATATTCAATTCCTGCAAGACGTACCATCTCTTTGTCCCAGATACGTTTTGCTTCTTCAATTTCTCCGTTATAGGAAGATACATATCCTTTTGCACGTAGCTTCTCTGCAAGTGCTTCTACAGTTGCCTTTGCATCTCCCACTGCTTTTACCGCATCCATCTTATATGCGTGGTATCTGCAGTTATTGATAGTTACAAACTGTATATTTTCATTCCTGAATAATCTCTTTGAGCTTGTAGTAAAATCGGAAAGTCTGGAACCAATAGCGATCACTACATCTGCATCTTTTGCAATGATGTTGGATGCATAGGTTCCTGTCACACCGATTCCGCCAAGACAGTACGGATGACTTGATTTACATGCACTCTTTCCTGCCTGTGTCTCTCCGAATGGGATTTTAAATTCCTCGCAGAACTTCTCAACTGCTTCACCTGCTTCTGAATAACGGACACCGCCGCCTACAATAACCAGAGGTTTCTTTGCTCCTGCAATGATTTCTGTAAGATCTTCCAGTTCTTCCTCTACTGCAACAGGTCTGGTAATGCGATGTACTCTTTTCTTGAAAAAGTACTCAGGGTAATCATAGGATTCACCCTCTACATCCTGGCAGAGGCCGATACAGCAGGCACCTGTTTCTGCCGGATCTGTCAGCACACGCATGGCATTGATCAGTGCTGTCATGATCATTTCCGGTCTGGTGATACGATCCCAGTATTTGCATACAGGCTTGAATGCATCATTGGTTGTGACAGCAAGGCTGCTGCTCTGCTCTAACTGCTGAAGTACCGGATCCGGCTGTCTGGATGCAAAAGTATCTGCCGGAAATACCAGAAGCGGAATGTTATTTACAGTTGCTGTGGCGCAGGCAGTTACCATATTGGCAGCTCCTGGGCCTACGGAAGATGCACATGGGATGATTCTTCTGCGGTTGCTCTGCTTGGCAAATGCAGTTGCAACATGACACATTCCCTGTTCGTTTCTTCCCTGGAGAACTCTTAACTGTCCCGGATTTGTATCCAGCGCTTCTCCAAGTCCTACTGCAATACCATGTCCGAAGATTGTGAAAAATCCTTCTACAAATTTAGTTTCTTTTCCGTCCATTACGACGTACTGATTATCAAGAAATTTTACAATTGCCTGTGCAACTGTCATACGAATTGTTTTTTCCACTTTTACTGTCCTCCTTTTATACTCTTGCGATCATTTCGCCGAACTTTTCTTTTTCTTCTTTAATAAACTCATGAACTGCTTCCGGTCCCGGGAGAGAATCAGAACAGTTATTGCTTCTTACCATCATAGATGCTTCTGCGGAACCAAATTCCAGGCAGTCGATCACTTCCCAGCCCTGATACAGACCATAGAGGAAACCTGAACCATATCCGTCTCCGCCGCCAAAGCCTTTTCTTGCCTCTACAGGGAAAGGTTTGATGCTGAATTTCTGTCCGTCACAGGTATATGCTGTAGAGCCTTTCATTCCATGTTTGATAACTACGATCTTTGCATTGTAGCTCTGCCATAATGCTGCGCTTTCCTCATCTGTCATACCCGGTCTGATCAGTTTCTCAGTAAGATCGAATTCTTCTCTGGAACCCATAATGATATCTGCTTCTTTTGCAATGATGGAATAGTAAATGGAAATCTCATCACTGTTCTTCCAGTTATATTCTCTGTAGTCAATATCAAAGATGATCTTTGTGTTATTCTTCTTTGCAAGCATCACTGCCTTGATAGCCGCCTCTCTGGATGGGCTCTCTGCAAGTGCTGTACCTGAGATAAGGATTGCTTTTGACTGTCTGATGTATTCTTCATGAATATCACGTACATGGAGCTGAAGATCTGCGATACGGTTACGGTACATCAGGATATGGCTTTCTTTTTCTGAAAGCATCTCTGTAAAAGTAAGTCCCAGTTTCTCTCCATTTGTACATCTGGTAATGTGGGAGGTATCAATTCCCTGCTCATCAAAATACTCTGTAACAAAATCACCGAACTGGTCATCTGAAACTTTTCCGATAAATCCGGCTTTCAGTCCGTGTCTGGTAACACCTACTGCAATGTTTGCAGGTGATCCTCCTACAAATTTCTCAAACATATGCACTTTCTTCAGTGGTTTAAATTCTTCCTTCACCTGATCGTTGTATGCCGGATTGAAATCAATGGCTACTCTTCCAAGAAGAATCAGGTCCATTGGTCTGGATGCGTCAAATTCTACATATTTCATTTTTTGTTTCCTCCCTGTCTGCTGATTGCATTTTGTACGATATTGTTTTCTGCACGCCCATCATTGCGTGTCATTTCGTCTTTGTTTTATGTGCTTTAGCGTGTTTTCTTGTTGTTTGTATATTATCACACGCAACCGCTATATGCAACTGTTATTTTTATTTTTTGCCAGTTTCTTATATTCTTGCCAAAAAATGCATCTTCCGTTTGTGCAATTCTTATATTTATATTCTGTATCTGAGATATATTCTCTCAATTTAAGCACGCATTCACACGCATCAATGTCAGATTTTTACATACAAAAAAGAATCCCACCCAGAGATCTTACGTTACAGGAATATTACGGAGAAATTTCCTATAACATAATAAAGACCATGCGTGCAGGAATCTTCTTTCCTGTGTACATGGTCTTTTTGTATTCTTCTGTATTTTCCGGTTTTGGGTTTCACCTGTAACTGTTTTGCCTTTTATTATTTTTCATTTTCTTTGCGATATTGCGCGGCACTGACTCCTGTCATTTTCTTAAATACTTTTGAAAAATAATGATAGTCATTAAAGCCCGACTCCTCTGCCACCTGCCTAATTTTAAGATTACTCTCCTCCAGGAGCTTTTTCGCATGTTTAATCCGGAGATTCAACAGATATCCCGAAAAGCCGACTCCCATCTCCTGGCTGAACAGATAACTGAGATATGTACTGTTTACCCCTGCCGCATCTGCCGCATCATTCAGTCCAATGCTCTCTTTGTAGTGCAGTGATACATATTCCGCGGCAGCCCTGACAGCCTTGCTGATATCTTCCGAAATCAGAGACTGATCCGGCACTGTCATCCTTTCTGCAATGATTCTCACTTCCTCTGCCACATCACCGATACCTGTGAGTATGTGTGCTTCCGGAAAGTTTTCCTGCAAAATGAGCTGTTCCGTTTTTCTGAGCCAGTGGATTACGATCATGCTATCTGTAAGTTCTTCCCTGAATGCACGCACCGCCTGATCTGCCAGACGGAGAAATTCTTCTTTTTTTCCATAGCGAAGCTTTTCTGCCTGATCCAGTACTTTCTGTGCAGCATCCGGCAGATTCCTGCTGATTTTTTTCTGCGGATCATAATAGACAATGGAATCTTCTTCATAGAAGCCAACCTTAAGCATCATCCTGGCCTGCTGATATCCCTGTCTCAGGGCATCTGCACCGATTCCCACATTGCTGACTCCGATCCGGAATTTCCCGGATTCATTTTTGCAGATTTTGTAGGTGAATGCCGCAATGTTCATCAGCTTCTGATACATCAGACTGTTTTTATACATACCCGAAAAATCTACAAAACAGCAGATCACGCCCCGTCCAAGATAGATCACATCTGTCTCTGCATCATTGTCCGCTTTCTCCCTCCTGAGTTCCTGCATAAAATGCTGCAAAAAATCCAGACAATACTGTTCCCTTTTGATATCTGCCCAGGGATCTTCCGGATTCTCTGCTTCTTCCAGTTTCATTACAATCACAGCACTGTTCTGATAAGTGCCTCTGATGCCTGCCTGTTTCCGTTTTTCTTCCCTTTCCTCCCCTGTGAGAGTCCCGGCAAGTACCTGATTAAAGAACAGAAATTTCCGACTTTCCTCTCCTGCCTGTACAGTTTCTGTTTCTTTGACGCTTTCCAGAGGCTTCTGTATTTTTCCTGTAATCTTGTCCTCAGTTTCAGTCAGAAGCTGGTAGAGTGTCTCTTCATTCAGCGTATTCTTCAGGACATACTCATCTGCTCCCTCTTTCATGGCTTTTTTTACATATTCAAATTCATCATGACAGCTCAGAACGATAATGTAAATATTTCTGTCCGTTTTTCTGATCTCACGTATCAGCTCAATGCCATCCATCAAAGGCATGGCAATATCTGTAACTATCAGATCAAACTCTTCTTTTTTCAGACATTCCAGCGCTTCTTCTCCGTCACGCACGTCTGCCGCTATCACAAAACCCACTTTTTCCCAGGATGGAAGCATTTTCAGATAACTTCGCACCAGATAATCATCATCTACCAATAATGCTTTCTTCATTGCTTATTTCCCCACTTTTTATTGCAGGCAGATAAATTTCTGCGGTTGTTCCCTCACAGGAACTCTTATAAGTAAGCTCTGCCTTTTCTCCATAATATAGTTTTAATCTGTCTCTTACATTGGGAACTCCCACTGCTGTAAGTCCCTTGGTTTTCTTTGCTTTTTTCGTAAGCAGTTCACGTATCTGTTCCTGTGTCATGCCTCTTCCATTGTCTGTCACTCTCAGATACAGGACATTTTTCTTTACTGCTGCGGTAATCTCCAATCTTCCTTTTTCTTTCTTTACATCCAGACCATGAAGAATGGAGTTCTCCACCAGTGGCTGCAGGATCAGTCTTGGAACCAGGCACTGTTCCGCTTCCTCATTCGCCTCAAATTTCGTTTCAAACTGTTCCCCATTCCGAAATTCCTGCAGCCGGATATAATTCTGAAGCACCTGCATCTCCTCTGCAACTGTCAGAAAGGTTCCTTTTTTGCTGATGCATATCTGCAATAGCTCCACAAAATCCTCAATCACTCCTGCAAGTTCTTTTTCCCCCCGGATCATGGAATAACACTTGATGGAGTTAAGCGTATTATACATAAAATGTGGCGTGATCTGATACTGCAACGCCTCCAGCTCCGCATCCTTTTTCATCTTTTCTTCGCTGATCAGACGCACGATCAGTTCCTCTATACGATCCAGCATACGGTTAAACTCTTCAGCAGCCAGACCTATCTCATCCTTCGAAACTACTTCTGCCCTGGTATCCATATCTCCTGCCGAAACCTGTTCCATAGCTACCGTCAGTTTTTTGACCGGATTATATACAATATGCGTCAGATAAAAAGCTGCCGCAAGTGCCAGTGCTATGAAAGCTGCCGTAATCCCTGCAATATATTTTCTCATCTTCAGAAGATCACTCAGAATCACATTTCGCCTGACCATCGCAAAAATGCCACATCCTGAAAAAGCTCCCTCACAGTAAACATAGATGTTCTCTTTATCTGCCCCTGCACAGTTTCGTACAGATGTCCACTGTGTATATCTGCCATTCTGATCAAATTCCAAACCCATCTGTGATAATGTATCTGATGCAATGATTTTTCCCTTTCTCACAAGACAGAGTTTACTGATATCCTCATTTTCCGGCTGGTCAAAATACCCGTAACTAAGGCTTCTCTCTTCTATATTTACAGATACATATCCCAGCAGGTTTCCGTCGTCATCCATGATTTTCTCTGTAAAAGCTAACAGTTTTTCTCCATCATGGATCATATCTTCAAGGATTACCGGACCGGAATCCTCCTCTGCTTTTTTCTGAAAATCTGTCATTGCTTTCTCATCTGTAATCCTGCGGTATACCGGATAATCCAGAGTTGTCACAATCTGATTACTCTCCGGAATTATCAGATACATAGAATACATGGAGGGATTTTTCCTGACAAACGTCCTTAATCTGGATGAAATTTCATTCAGTCTGCGTTCATCCCCATCCTTCAGATACAGTCGTACATTTTCCTTTATTTCCTGGTCGCAGGATGCATTGATATCAACATTGCAGACGTCTTTCAGCATATCATCAATGGTATCCGACATCAGGCGGGTTCTCTGCTGCAGAAGTGTCGTATAATTCTGCTCGATCATCTGTGCAGCTCTGATGTAGAATACACCTGCCATGGCCAGCGCAGTAAGCAGGGTAATCCCTATGATAGAAATCAGCATTTTACTCCTTATACTTCTGATTTTCATGTTCCCTCCTGTATTCCTCCAGATTATCAATGGTCAGAATCTCTGCATCCAGATACTGTTTCTGTTCTGTTTCTTCTCCGCTGCATATTTTTCCGATATATTTGATGGTCTGATAGCCAATATCATATCCTGATTGTGCCGCCAGTACCGACAGCTCACCTTTTTCCAGTGCATCCAGGGAATCCTCCTGTTCGTCCACTGCCGCAATCTTCACCCCTGTATCTTTCATCTCTTCTGCAAGTCCAAGGGCTGTCACTGCGCTGGTGGCAAAAATCCCTTTTACCTGTGGATATGCTTCCATCAAAGCTCTTACCTTCTGCTCAGACATCTGCAGGTTTGCATATCCGCTTTCCACAAATTCCATACTCATATTCGGTTCTGTCTTTATATAATCCCGGAATCCTTCCATTCGCTCTCTGTGTCCCATCTGATTCAGATCCCCGGCAACCACACCCACCTGCCCGGTATGGCCCATCTGCTTTGCAAGTTCCTTTCCCAGTTCGTATCCGGTTTTGTAATTGTCAATCCCGATATAAGGAATCTCCTGCTCTCCAAAGCCTGTGTCAAAGGTAACTACCGGGATGTTTTTTTCCTTTATTTTCTCCATATAGTCTGGCACATAATAAGAATCTATCGGTGAAATTGCCAGTGCATCCACATTCTGTTCTACCAGCTTCTCCACCTGCTTTTCCTGTACCTCCCTGTCAAGTTCCGAATCCGGGGAAAAAAACACTATTTTCATATGATTCTCTGCTGCCGCTGTTTCCATTCCCGAATTTACAGACATCCAGTACTCACTGGTACTTGATTTACTCACCACACCTACAATTGTAGTTTCTTTCTCATCTTCAGTAAAATCATCCATGGATTCAGAAGTACCACATCCAGATATCAGCAGACTCACTGTAAGAATTCCAGCAGAAAATTTCATCATATTTTTCTTCATACCATTGTCCTTTTTATCACAATCTGTAACTGCTCAGTATCTTTATTCCGCCTTTTGTCAGAGATTGTATTTTGTCTTAATGTCTATTCCTGTATAGAAATATTCCTTCTCCGGCATTTCACCGTTTGAAAGCATATCCGAAAGGATCCTAAGTGGTCTGTATCCCTGTTCAAAGCCATTCTGGTCAATCAGAAAATCAGCAGTGTCCTCTCTCAGAAGCTTCTCATTTTCAGGAATCAGGTCATACAGAACTACGTGTGGACGCTGTTCGATTCCCAATTTGCGGAATGCCTTCTCAATCCCCTCCTGTCCTCCGGAAACAATAAATATTCCATTGATTCCTGAGATATTCATCATTGCATTTTCAACAATACGTTCTACTTCCCCTGCATCATTAAAGCTTCCCTGAACTCCTGCGATTTCAAGCTTCGGGGCAATTTTCTTTAATTCTTCCACAAATCCGTCCACACGTGAATTATTCAGAAGGCTGCTGAAATATCCTGTAATGATAAGAATTTTTCCGTTTTCCCTCGTAAGCATCTTGAAAAGCCCTGCTGCCGTTCTGCCACTTTGTCTGTTATCCATTCCTACAAAACAGCTTCTCCTGGTGCCTACAATATCTGAGTTGAAAGTAACCGCCGGAATATTCTGTTCCTGTATCATCCGGTTTAATTTTTCTCGTATCTTCTCAGAATCTACAGGCATGATCGCCAGACCGTCAATTTCCTGGTCAAGAAGTTCTTCGATTGCTTCCAACTGTTCGTTCTCATCCACAGAGGTTCTCTCTTTTACGATGACCTGGATTCCAAGTTCCTCCAGTTCCTTCTTTGCTGTCTGGATACCTCTGTTAATTTCCTGCATAAATGCAGCATTTGCAAGCTGGGTCACAACTCCCAGTTTCTTCTTTCTTCTGGCCGGATTCTGTTTTTTTCTCGGTTTATGCACATAACCCATTTCCTCTGCAAGCTGTTTAATTCTCTCCGCTACTTCCGGGTTAATTCTTCCTCTGTCATTCAGTGCACGATCCACAGTTCCTCTGGAAACCCCTGCTCTTTCTGCTATATCCTGTATTGTTATCCCCATAACGATCTCCTTTTATAAAAATGATTCTCTGACCTGTAAGCTTAATTATATCTGTATAACATATTAGCACATTATAAAAAAGCACGCAACTTTTATTTGCGTGCTTTCAAAAATTCATCACAATGATAAATGGATTCTGTCTTTATATCTGGAATATCTGATGATCAGGAACTGGCAGCAGATGATATCTCTTTGTTACTCTATAACTACTTTGCATCGTTTCAGATAACACGCAATCCCATATCTCAGAATTTTTTCAGTACCATTTTCTTTCAGTTCATCATCATATCTGGTATTGCGAATCTGCGCAATTGCTTCCTGGCATGCATTTTCCAGGTTTCCATCATGGGCATATTTTATTTCGATTATGATTCCTGTTTCAGAATCCTCTGTCTCCACAATAATATCACTATATCCTTCTCCTGCTTCGCGATTTGAAGAAATTGTCCAACTTTCTTTCAGGCCCAGAATTCCCAGCAGGATTCCATGATAAAAATTTTCCTTCAATTTTCTTTTTACAAAAGTATCCCGAATACTGATCGTCTTTTTAAGATATGCAGAAAAATACTTTTCTACTTTTTCTGCATCTCCTGCTTCCAGTGCATCACAGAAAAGCCTGAGAGTTTCACCATCCTCTTTAATATTTTCCCGAAAATATTCCATAATCTGTGTCGTAAAAATATCCCTGATTTCCATGTTCGGAATCACCAGATGAAAAACATTGCCATCAGCCTTCCCGCGCTGAGTCAGGTATCCCGTAGTAAAAAGAACACTCCACAGATTTTCCGTAGTTGTATACATATCCTGATAGGTAAGCTCCGGATGCAGTTCCTTAACAATCTCTTCTCCTGCCACAAGACGCTCAATTTCCCGCTTTGTTGTCTGATTATTGGCACGCCGGATAAATTTTTTCACCACATCATTACTGCTGGTATTAATCCAGAAATTCTGAGGCTTCAGATCGGGGTCAGACAAAAGTTTTCGACAATAGCAAAGTACATCCCATGGACAATACACTTCTGTATTGCCGAAGTGATATCCATCGTACCATTCCTTAACAGTCAGATAGTGTTCGGACAGTCCATAATCTTCCAGAAGCTTTCTTACTTCTTCATCTGTAAACCCAAAATATTCATCAAACTCCACATCCGGGCAGGAAAGCACCGTAAAATTATTCAGTCCGGTAAAAATGCTTTCTTTGGAAATCCGCATACATCCGGTAAGAATTGCTAATTTCAGACTGTTATTTGTCTTCAACACCTGTCCCATGACCCCGCGGATCATATTTACCATCTGGTCATAGTAGCCTTTTTCGAAAGCCTTAGCAAGCGGTACATCATATTCATCAATCAATACAATTACTTTTTGTCCATGATGCTTCTCCAGCAGTTCAGACAAAATACGAAGACTGCTCAAAAGCTCTCCATCGTTCATCTCATTGTAAAGAAAACGAGAGTATAGCCTTTTATCCGCTTCTGTGAGTCTCTCACTATCCAGCAGATACTGCACCTTTCCGGCAGCTCCCTGGATCAGAAGAGCCATCAGTTCCTGCGCTTCTTTGTAATCTTTCGCTGCATCCAGATTCTTCAGTGAAAAAGAAATCACAGGATATTTTCCCATATATTTCTCACACAATTCCGTCTCCTTGGAAATATCCAGTCCCCGAAAAATTGATTTATCACCCTCAACAGAAAAGAAGTTTTCCAGCATGCTCATATTCAAAGACTTCCCGAAACGTCTGGGGCGGGTAAAAAGAGTTACCTTGGATAAGTGTCTTAAGCTGTCTCTTATACACATCTCCGAGCCCACG
>ERZ1026858.886-NODE-886-length-15915-cov-65.323770_pt1 | contig 15915 bp, 8 predicted proteins | sample MGYA00380159_ERZ1026858 | MGnify/ENA primary metagenome ERZ1026858 (study PRJEB33269, sample SAMEA4719795) | human gut metagenome | biome: human-associated habitat; feature: organic feature; material: feces | place: Cameroon | collected 2013-10 ...
CTTTAAGTGGTATTTTTTGTATATTTGCAGCCAAAACAAGCAGATTGTTTAATCCATTCACTATATAACATTATGACAAAGATAATAGGAAGGAAACGTGAGCTACAACAGCTCGAAGAGGCATACAAAGTAGAGGAATCGCTGTTTGTTGTCGTATATGGTCGCCGTCGCGTAGGCAAGACTTTTCTTGTAAGAGAGGCCTTTGACGACAAGTTGGCATTTTATGCCACAGGTGTCAACCAGGAAAACAAGGATGTACAGCTCATGTATTTCTACCATGCGCTTTGCAAATATTCTGATGCACCCCTTGCTCTGCCAAAGACCTGGCTAGAGGCATTCGATGCGCTCATCAAGATACTGGAAGCATCCAAGGAGCAGAAGAAAGTGGTGTTCCTTGATGAATTATCATGGATGAATGGAGTGGACGGCTCTTTTCTTACCGCCTTGGAATGGTTTTGGAACAGTTGGGCTTCGGCAAGAACGGATATTTTGCTAGTTTGCTGTAGCTCAGCCACTTCGTGGATTATCAACAAGGTTTTCAACAATCATGGTGGATTATATGGTCGAGTGAATCGTCGCATTCATTTGCATCCTTTTACCCTCCGAGAGTGCGAAGAGTTTTATAAGGATAAAAAGATTGCCATGAACCATTACGACCAAGTAATAAGCTACATGGTGTTTGGCGGTGTGCCTTATTATCTCAGCATGCTGGAATCAACCAAGAGCTTGGCGCAGAACATCGATGAGTTATTGTTTCATCCCGATGGTCAACTCCATCGAGAATACGAGAATCTGTATCAAGCCATGTTCCGCAATGCAGACAACCACTTACTGATAGTAAAAGCCATGGCTGCAAAGAGCAAGGGATTGACTCGCAATGAGATACTGGAAGCCACAGGCTTGCCAAATGCGGGGAGTGCGACTAGAGTATTGGATGAACTGGAACAAAGTGACTTCATTCGCCGCTATACCTCGTTCGGACAGAAGAAGCGCGACGAGATGTATCAACTTACTGATGCATACACCTTATTCTATTTTCATTTCCTGCAGGATGGCAAGAACAACGACAAGCAGTTTTGGCAGCATCATCTGGGCACACCAAAGATAAACTCATGGGCAGGTTATGCCTTTGAGCAGGTTTGCCTGGCTCATGTGGAGCAAATCAAGATGGCGATGGGAATCAGTGGCATGGCTGTATCTACTTCGGGATGGTTCAGCAAGGGCAAGGAGCAAAAAGCTCAGATAGACCTGGTGCTGGATAGAGCTGACCATATCGTAAACCTCTGCGAAATCAAGTTCTCTACCCGGCCTTATACAATAGATAAGCAATATGCCGAAACGCTACAAAATCGCCAATGGATCTTTGAACAGGAGACAAAGACTCGCAAGAGTTGCCAGCAGGTTATGCTTACCACTTATGGTTTGGCAAAAAATCAGTATAGCAGCATCATGCAGAGAGAATTGACCATGGAAGATCTGTTCCATTGATATTTTCGAGGAATTTAATAACATTTTGCGAATGATTTGTCGGATATATCAGAAAAATGAGTTAACTTTGCAGACAAATATAAATAATATAAAAGAAAGGTTCATACAAGATGGAACAGAAATTACTGATTTACAACACTCTCACTCGTACGAAAGAGAGATTCACTCCGCTCCACGCTCCTAACGTGGGCATGTATGTTTGTGGCCCTACCGTGTATGGCGATCCGCATCTCGGTCATGCACGACCAGCCATCACATTCGATATACTCTTCCGCTATCTCAAGCACCTGGGCTATAAGGTTCGCTACGTTAGAAACATTACCGACGTGGGCCACCTGGAGCACGATGCTGATGAGGGCGATGACAAGATTGAGAAGAAGGCTCGCCTGGAGCAGTTGGAGCCAATGGAGATTGCACAGTACTACACCAACCGCTACCATGATGCCATGGAGGCGCTGAACGTACTCCCTCCTAGCATTGAGCCTCATGCCACAGGCCATATCATCGAACAGGAGAAACTGGTTCAGGAAATCCTGGACAATGGCTATGCCTACGAGAGCAACGGCTCTATCTACTTCGACATCGAGAAGTATAACAAGGATCATAAGTACGGTATCCTCTCCGGACGTAACCTGGAGAACGTAATCAACGAGAGCCGCGAGCTGGCTGGTATCGGCGAGAAGAAGAACCAGGCTGACTTTGCTCTCTGGAAGAAGGCTTCACCAGAGCATATCATGCGCTGGCCTAGTCCTTGGAGCGATGGTTTCCCTGGCTGGCACTGCGAGTGTACTGCGATGGGACGCAAGTACTTGGGCAGCCACTTCGATATTCACGGTGGCGGCATGGATTTGATTTTCCCTCACCACGAGTGCGAGATTGCGCAGGCTGTGGCTTCTCAGGGCGACCAGATGGTTCGTTACTGGATGCACAACAATATGATTACCATCAACGGTCAGAAGATGGGTAAGAGTCTTGGCAACTTCATCACTTTGGAGCAGTTCTTCACTGGCAATCACGACAGTCTGGAGCAGGCTTATTCGCCAATGACCATCCGTTTCTTCATCCTCTCTGCCCACTACCGCAGCACCGTAGATTTCTCTAACGATGCATTGAAGGCTAGCCAGAAGGGATTGGAGCGCCTGATGAATGGTTTGAACGACCTGGAGCGTGTGCCTGTGGCTAAGCAGAGCGATGAGCAGGTGAAGAAGTTCGTAAGCGAGTTGCGCCAGCGCTGCTACGATGCGATGAACGATGACTTCCAGACTCAGCTCGTTATCAGCTATCTCTTCGAGGCTTGCCACGTAATCAACACAGCCCTCGACCACAAGGCAAACATCTCTGCTGAAGACCTGAAGGAGCTTTCAGACACCATGCATCTCTTCACCTTCGACCTGCTCGGTCTGAAGAGTGAGAAGGGAGCCAACAATGATGCTCGTGAAGAGGCTTATGGCAAGGTAGTAGATATGGTTCTCAACCTGCGTGCCAAGGCAAAGGCTGATAAGGACTGGGCTACCAGCGACCAGATTCGCGATGCCCTGGCTGAAGCCGGCTTCGAGGTAAAGGACACCAAAGATGGTGTTACCTGGAAACTGAACAAATAATATTTAAAAAGAGGGTGCATCATCAACTTATGACGCACCCTCTCTTTTTATTTTTGTACTGCTGCAGAATCTTTCTTCCTTGCAGCAAGTGAATCTTTCTGTCTGCCAGATATAGAATCCCGCAACATCTTATCTTTCTTACTCTTATACTCCTTATACTCTTTTTCGTAATAATGGGCATAGTTGGCGAAAGGCTCTGTCGTTACCTCATCGCTCGATGCCGTATAGGTATTTCCGTATGGATCGGATGCCTTGATGATGATTCTGGCATTCGGATTCCTAGGAGTATAATAATAAAGGTGGTTCATGATGAGATAACCATTCCCCTTGCTCACGAACCGGTAAGATACACTCTCGCTGTATTTATGATGATAGCCGGCGGCAAAGGCATCCTGCCCCTTTCCGCTGAGGCGCCCCATCAGATATTCTTTGCCATCCTCTACGGCTACAACACGCCAATGACTGGTAGCATTGAAGACATTGGCTACCAGGATATTCCTGTTGTTTGCCAACTGCCAATCCCTAGAGTATTTCTCGCCGTTGAAATCGGTCTGCGCACGGAACAAGGTCATCTGCTTGCTCTTATCCCAGAAAGTTCCCTTGTAATAGCAGTTGCTGATGCTGGTACCCACAAAACTGTATACATAATATCCGTTCGGGGTGCCGCAGATGTTGATATTCGACTGCCATATATTGCCACAGGCGGCAGCATGACAATGCTCCATCACATCCTCTCCCTCATAGTTGATTTCGTGGTTGCAGGCAAAATGAGTATGTCCGCAGAAGAGTTCGTAACCGCCCTTAAACTGTTTCAGCAAAGAAAGCAGGAGCGAGAGACGGGAAGAAGAATAATGCCCCTGCTCATTGGCATTGGTCAGCGGCTTCGCCTTGCTGAAAGGCGCATTGCCGAAGGTGAACGGGATATGATAGCAGAGTACCACCTTCATATCCTTTGGCGTGAGGGCGAGATCCTGCTTCAGCCACTTCACCTGGCGCTCACGTAATTCTCCAGGAGAATAATAAGACATGCCGCGATGGAAGAAGCAGTTGTTGATGCAGACATAATGCACATCGCCACGGTTGAAGGAAAAATCGGTAGGACCGAAATTCTCTTCCCATTTCCTGCGGTAGAGCGCCTTGCCATCCTGGTCGTGATTGCCGATGACGGAGAAGAGACGCATCTCTGAAGAGCCCAATGCCTGGCGTATCTGACGCTCCAATTTGGCGTTGTAACCGCCATAATACTGTACATCATCGCCCATGCTGAGTCCGTAGACCGGTGTTCCGGCAGGCAGCGAACTGATGGTTTGCCTGATGTCCGCCATCGTCTGGGTAGTGAATCTTTCTACATCGCTCTTCTTGATGGGATTATCATCCGGAGAAGTATAGTAAGGGCTGTAGGCATTGGTAACCTGCGGGTCGCCGATGACTATCATCTTATAGTGAATCTCCTTGCCGCCCGGCAGTCGGGTGAGGGTGAAGTTATAGGTTTTCTTCCCCTTGGATACCTTTTGGTAGAAGAAAGCCGTGCGATCGGTCTTAGAATGGGTAGGAACCTCGCAATCGGCTGGAACAGAATAGTATATGAATTTTGCCAGGCTGTCTCGCTTCATCTTATATCTGCCCTGTGCATCGGTTTTCACACAGTTGAATCCATCGCTCACGATGACGCCAGCCACTCCCTTTCCTTCCTTATCTCTTAAAGTTCCGGAGATATTGAAATCCATCTTCTTCACAGGTTTCTTCTTCAGCGTATCAGCAGGCTGTGGTTTGAGCCGGAGAATCGGTGGAGTTTTCACCAGGTTCTGTATCTGTTTCTTGGGGTAGAGCAGGTGCAAGGTGATGCCTATTGCCACGAGCGCGCAGCAAGCAACCGACAGTACCCCTATGTATAATTGTTTCTTTTTCATGAGTACAAAAGTACGCAAATATCATGAGATTACAATAGGTATTTGTTTAAAATATCTAAAAGATTTGTGCGGTATTATTGCTTCACAAAGATTTTTTCAGAATATGTCTTATCATTTACATTGATATAGAGAATATACTCGGAAGATGGTAATCCTATACAACTGAAATCTTGTTGGTATTCACCTACATCTTGGAACTTACTCTCCGATTTATACACGATGCCTGAACTGCTGCTAAGAATAAAACTCAAATAAGATGCAGATGAAAGGGAATAATCCAACTTAATATTTTTTCCACAGGTCGATACTCTGTATATAATATCAGGTGCAGAATAGACATTAGCAACTGATTCTTTTGATCTACTTAGACCTTCAGGCAGTCCTTCTTTTATACTTTCCCATATTTGTGTTTGTTCCGCAGATGCAACATAAGTTGTCTTGTTATGAAGTGTCATTCCATCTCTATGACAAAGAATCTCATCATATGCTTTAAGGATGGGGAAAAAACAGCCGTTGAAATACCATTCGTTACTTGTCCGCTTATAATCTAAAACGCCTTTGTTTCCAGGTTTACTGCTATCTTGGCAGACTTTGAGCTTAGCATTGATGTATCTTTGTATTTTCAGAACATTTCTAAGAGTATCATTGCTGGGTAAAATAAGGGAGCCCCTACCTATAGTTTTGGTTATACTCGTTCCTTCTAGCTTTACTTTGTTCTGTTGGCAATAAGTGCCAACACCATTTAATTGGCTAACTAAGGAATCACCTACCACTAACGGAAATGCATCATAGCCAAAAGTTTTGCCAAAATCTAGTTTAATCAATGCAGATTGAAATCTCTGAAGATATATAGAATCTTTACAAAATGAGAAATCAAAGATTGCATCTTGATTGACGACTCTTGTATGTAAACTGTCATTATCTACAATCATGACATCTTTTTCTTGTCCCGTATATTCTATATGAGAAAAATCCCAAATATACTCAGTCGGAAATGACTCTCGACATGGTTGCATTTTGATGATGTCATAGTGAATACAATCACCAATATGCAAATTATTGGTGATATTTGAACGAGTTCTATCTTGGGCAAAAAGCAATATGCTAGAGCCAATGAATAGCAAAAATATTGTGAATAATCTTTTCATGTAAAAATGTTATAGTTATATATGTTGTTTTGTAATCAACTTCAATAGAGCTCACTTTTCAAGGGAACTCTGTATTTTATTTTTCATTTTTCATGTTTAATATATTGTATTTGACCATCGTCTTTTTTTATGACAATAGTTGCTATACCACCTTTTGCACCAGACTTAAGAGTTCCTTCTATTATCCAAAACTTATTATTTACAAGCGAAACACGGAGAGGAAATTCGTCTTCTATTTCCTTGGTTCCATAAAGTTCTTCTAACAGAGACTTAGCTATTGTATATGCTAAATCTGGTGTTGATACAATTCCTTTTTTCAAACAATACACCCCATAGGGATCTGTGTTATTGTCATATGATATATCAGCCAAATCACTTCTATAGTTGTCTGATATGAGAGAGTCCGTAAGACTACCAATAAAAGCAAATTCTTTCTTATTTACATTTTCTCTGTTTTTAAAAAATGGACTAGAAACTATGCCTAAGACATAAAAGATAATTGGTATCAATACAAATAATATACATTTTTTCATATGCTTGTTTATTTATTGTTGTTGTATAAATCCTTTAATTCTTCATTCTTTTCCTTATCCGTATTTGATATTATGATAACAATATTGTTTTCATTAATATGATCAGGATCATTAGGATCACTAGGTAATTCATTGCTTAAGACTTCAATATTTCCTGTATGCGGATTGTATTTTTGCAAAGAGCCATTAGGAGTTACGACATAAGCTATACGCATACGCTTATTTGCTAAACCGATATCATACTCATTCCTTTCCTCTTTCCGTTCTTTTCGAGTTAACAATTTATCTCTTTTTCTTATTCCGGAAAAAGTGTTATCATAAAACTTTCCATACGAATAAGCACCATGAGTATGTATATCAGCTTTTATACGATGAAAGGTATATGGTAAACTTGGGGTTACAGAATCTTCTCGTTTTCCTATATTGGCAACACTATAAGAATACCCGAATCCTTTATTTGCATCCCAGACTTCATATATTGTCGAGCCATATTCTTTATTGCTTTTTATAGAGTGCCCATTATAAAACATACCAAAGTCCATTGCTGCGTCATCCATAGTTAGAAAGAAATCTCCAGGAGCATTTCCATCTAAATCGATTTTGAGAATAGGATTATTCATACAATAAGCATATGGGGAGATTTCATTATATTTATTCGTAAACTTGTCTACCCTATCCCAAACAACTCTTGCTGCATCATACATCCTTGCCCCATGGTCATACCAATCCAAGCCATGCATATGGTCGAACTCCTTGCCGATGTACTTGTTGTGTTGATGCTCACTATTGTAGGACAGGTCACCATAGATGCCGCCAAAAGGATAGTAATGAATAACTTGCTCTACCATTCCATCCTCGTTCACCACCATACGGATACTGCCGAGATGGTCTTTCTCGTAATAGTGAAAGATTGGATTAAGGTTGCCATCGAAAGAGCAATAACCTCCCTCAAACTGATACTTCCTCAGTTTGCCATCTTCAAAAATAAAGTCACCCACATAGTCCGTGGTATTGGTCACAACAGAAGTGTGACTGGTGCGAAGTTTGTTGCCATTGGCATCATAGACATAGCTTGTTTTGAAACCATTATTAAAAGTGATGCACTTCAGGTTGCCCAGCACGTCATACTCTATGTTGGCGATGCTCTTGTTGAGGTCTTTTACTAAAGCCCCATTGGCGTTGTAAAAGTATTCCGTATCGGCATTTGTTCCATCCTTGAAATCAAACGAGCCGTCGTAGGCTAGGCTTCTTGCCTTGTCGCTGATGCACTTTATCTGATTGCCGTTGTATTGATACGTCAAGTCATCAATGAGACCGAACGCTCCATTGTTCTTCTTGCCATATCGCTGTAGTCTCTCTATAGAACCATTGGCAGAGTAGTCTAAGATATTCTCGGAATACCTATCCTTGTTCAGGCTCATATCCGAACCTTCTGCATAAAGGGACGCTGTCAGCCTATTGAGATCGTCATAGTCAAAATCGTAGCCTCGCATAATGTTATCGTTGCCTGTCTTCCATTGCATCCGAGCAATGTTGCCGTTATAGCAAGGATACGCTGCGCTACTAGTGTAACTGAGTGTTTGGTTGAAACGTGGCGAAGTAATACTTTTGAGCCTGCCACGAATGTTGTAACCATAACTCACTGTTCCTGCGTTGCCACCTCTGGCGACAGAGGAAAGTCTGCCTAAGTCATCGTAGATATATGATGCTATCTTTTTGATGCCATTGCTAGCATTGAGTGTAATGCTCTCTAACTTATCATTATACCTGTTGTAGGTGTTTGTCTGCGTAATGGTCTTGGACATGCCGCCCCTTGTCACTTGCGTAGTTATCGCAAGTGGCTTCTTGGTAAAGGTATACGATGGCGTTTGAGTGAGCAAGGTCTCGTCGAGCAAGACTTGCTTGCTCTGCACGACGAGTCCTTCCGCATTGTTGTAAAATACGAAATATAAATTGTTTTTAAAAATTACCAATTGTTTCATTACAATCCCCCGAACCCTTTTATATATATATTTTTTTTTATTTCATATATATATATATTATTATCTTGCTTTTGATATTCTATAAAAAGACAAAATTTAAATCTTTTACGAGCACTAGCCCAATATGGCGATATATCATCAAACAACGTTGATTTGACGCTATAATACATACGTCTAATTTTTGCACCATACACAATAATATAAGTATACCTCTCGAAATCAAATTTACCAGTCATAACCGAATCTATTTCTTTTTGACTATATATATAAGCTGCATTTTCAAAAAAAGATTTCTTTGTATTAAAAACAGCATAAGCATTTGGATAAAACTCATCAGTTTTTTTTATCGTATAACATTTTTCTGCATCAATATTAAACTGATGAAAAAATAAAAATGCTATTATAAGAATGCTTGTTAATATACTTAAACTAGTAATTACTTTTTTCATAATCATTTTCTTTTTATGTAAATCCATTTATTATTTTGTGGGTAGGGTTTCAAATATTTATTTGACCATGGGAAAACACCATTAGTCCAATAGTAGTAGTTTACTGAGCTAGCAGTTCCTATTACTCCTTTAAATTTAAACTTGCGAGCAAAAGCGTATGCAATAGGATCCTTTGACCCTATTAAATTACCTTGATTATGAGGCCGTTCACCATGCTTTTTAGGTTCTTTGTCCGCAGAATGACAAGAATACATATTTAGAATTGCATTCGAAATGTTACCACTAGGCTCAGGTAAGTCTTGTACATTCATAGCTTTACTTCCACTAATATTTGTTTTTCCTGTTCCTGTTGATGTCAACTGGTTTTCATCGTCTAGTGCTATGGATTGATTCTTTCCATGAGTCATAATTATCACATTTGAAATTATATTTCCGTGCATATTTTGCCAATCATTTACAAATTCCTTGCTAGAGCTAGTCACACTCATAGCAACAGCATCTTTTCCATATTTTTTTACAGCTTCTTCATATTGGACTTTAGCTTGTTTTATGAAATCTTGAGAATAGAAGATATAAACTCTCACATTCTCTGTATTATCTATTCTATTTCCCTCAGAATCTGTCCAAGCCTTTCCCTCAAAATCTTCAAATAATATCGGATTATCTCCACAATACAAATAAGGATTCAGAGAATAATATTTATGCGAAAGAGGGTCAGGTCTATCCCAAGTAACTTTCGCTGCATCATACATTCTTGCCCCATGGTCATGCCAATCCAATCCATGCATATGGTCGAACTCCTTGCCTATGTACTTGTTCTTCTGTAACTCGGCGTTGATAGACAAGTCGCCATAGATACCTCCAAATGGATAATAATGGGTAACTTGCTCTATCGTTCCATTCTCGTTCAGCACCATTCTGATACTACCTAGATGGTCTTTCTCATAATAATGGAAGGTTGGATTTTGGTTGCCGTCGAATGAGCAATAGCCTCCCTCAAACTGATACTTGCTCAGCTTGCCATCCTCAAAGATAAAGTCACCCACATAGTCCGTGGTATTGGTCACGACAGATGTGTGGCTGGTGCGTAGCTTATTGCCACTGGCATCATAGACATAGCTCGTCTTGAAGCCATTGTTAAAGGTGATGCACTTCAGGTTGCCCTGCACATCGTACTCTATGTTGGCGATGCTCTTGTTGAGGTCTTTCACCAACGCCCCATTGGCGTTGTAAAAATATTCTGTGTCGGCATTTGCTCCATCCTTGAAATCAAATGAACCGTCGTAGGCCAAGCTGCCTGCCTTGTCGCTGATACTCTTCACCTGATTGCCGTTGTACTGGTATGTCAAGTCATCTATGAGACCGAACGCCCCATTGTTCTTCTTGCCATATCGCTGTAGTCTCTCCACTGAGCCATTGGCAGAGTAGTCCAAGATGTTCTCGGAGTATCTGTCCTTGTTCTGGCTCATGTCCGAACCCTCCGCATAGAGGGATGCCGTCAGCCTGTTGAGACCGTCATAGCCGAAATCGTAGCCTCGCATGATGTTGTCGTTTCCCGTCTTCCATTGCATCCGAGCAATGTTGCCGTTATAGCAAGGATACGCTGCGCTACTAGTGTAACTGAGTGTTTGGTTGAAACGTGGCGAAGTAATACTTTTGAGCCTGCCACGAATGTTGTAACCATAACTCACTGTTCCTGCGTTGCCACCTCTGGCGACAGAGGAAAGTCTGCCTAAGTCATCGTAGATATATGATGCTATCTTTTTGATGCCATTGCTAGCATTGAGTGTAATGCTCTCTAACTTATCATTATACCTGTTGTAGGTGTTTGTCTGCGTAATGGTCTTGGACATGCCGCCCCTTGTCACTTGCGTAGTTATCGCAAGTGGCTTCTTGGTAAAGGTATACGATGGCGTTTGAGTGAGCAAGGTCTCGTCGAGCAAGACTTGCTTGCTCTGCACGACGAGTCCTTCCGCATTGTGGTAAAATGCGGAGGTCAGCAGTTTGTCGTTGGTGGTGTTAATGACGGAGCCTGTCAGTATGCCTTTGTTGTACTTCTCGTCAGTAGGTGTAGTCGGTGCTAGGGTATGGTTCGTGGTTTGGCTTATGAGCCTGTTGCCCAAAAAGTCATGAGTGTCAAAATAGTTCACTACAAGAAGTTGAGTGTTCTGCAAGCCCATGTTTTCTACTGGGGTATAGCCGCTGTTGAAGTAGCCCGAGTTTACAGCATTATAGTTGGCTATGGCAGATGTGCATGAGGCATTGATGGCTGTCGTTGTACCTTGCACTACTTGGCGCATTAGGTTGTCATAGAGATTAAATATATAGATGCCCTTCTTCCTCTGCTCACCATCTTGAGAGAACATGAGATTATCTGTCTTGTCATACCACATCTCCTGATGCTCGCAACCTGGCAAACGTTTCCAAATGCACCTGCCTCGATAATCATAGCGGTACTCGTAAGCATATTTTTGCAAGTCGTTCTCTTCCTGATAAGCTGGGGAGAGCACGAAACGAAGCTGTCCCAAATCATCATGTACATAATAGGTATCATTGCTGCCATCCCTACGGTCAAGTACCTTGCGGTCCTGCAAGTCGGTATACACTTGTAGGGACTTGCCGTCCTCGTCCGTCGTTTCCGTCATTCGTAAGGATGCCTTGGGATAGTACCCTTTGTTCGTCAGGTTATTGCCAGATACTCCATAAAGCCGTACATTGTTTTCTGCATTTGTATCATAAGAGGTATGAACAGACTTATCGCCTATGTGCCAGGCATAGCCATAGCCCATCAATTTGATAGTACGTCCCAAGGCATCTCGATTCGTCAGAATGTAGGGATGCCTATCACTCCAGAAACTCCTTGAATAGGAAAGGATGTCGTTGGTTGCCATAAAGCCACCATCACCATCCACAGGGAAATATGTGAATTCCTTGGCAGTCTGTCCCGACCAATCATATTCCTTAAGCGAATAGGTGTACTTGCCATTGCCTGATATTCCGCTTGTGACATATTCCATAGGATTTCCCATACCATTATCATAAATATCCGTAAGGATGAAATCTTGTCCGTTCTCTGCTAAGTACTCTTTGCTAGACACATTACAGAAAGGGATGTCAGCACTTGGATAGTGGTAAGTGAATTTGTTCATTTTCTCTCCCTTGCCGTTTTTTACGTCAGCCAATCTCCTGAAGGTGTCGTATTCATAGGTCATAGCATTTCCGTTGGTGGCATATTCTTTGGTAACTCCTATTCCATGATCATAGAGCATGCCCATGATCAAAGCTGGCTTCGCCATCAACTTGTCCTGCACTTCCTGCATATTGCTTGGTTGCAAACTCTTGTTGGCGGAAAGGTTGGCATAGGTATTGCCAAGCCATCCTTTAAGTTCTGTGGTTGTTGCTCCCTTGACAGAAGCGATAGGCAAGGAGTGGTTGTAGGACCACAACCAAGAGTTTCTTTCCTGCTCGTCCTTTGTGATGGTCGTTGGATTCCCGTAGCTGTCATAGGTGTAGGACAGCCGTTGTTCCAAAGAATTGCTGCCCATAGCATAGAAAATAGAATACGGAAGGTATGCCTTGCCTACAGGCGAGGCGTATGCCTGATAGTCGTACCTCACCCTTCTTGTGGCTGTCTGTGTGCTGCCATGAAGAAGGTATTCCCTTTGCTCGATGACTGGGGACAGTAAGAATGCTGACTCCATACTCTGGGATATGGCAGTCAACCCATCGGCTGGGTAGCAGTACTGCGTCAATCGCCAAGTATCCTTTTCGCTGCCACTCTCCTTAACAGATGATACCAAGAAGTTTCTCTTGTCGTATTGGTATTGTGTAGTTTGGATTACATTTCCCTTTGGCGCATACTCCGTATTCTGTACCGACAACAGCTTGCGTGACTCTGTGACAAAGCTATAGCCGTCTAATACCATGGGGGCGTTATAAGTTACGTTCAGCGTGTTCGTTATTCCCCTGTAGTTCTTTCTGTAGGCGATGTTGGCTTTCAGATTGTTTCTGTATATATAGCCATATAGGTAGCTTTGTGACCTAACCAACTTTCCGTCGGCAGTATAAGTTTTGGAATAAGTTGGCAGCCCACAGGACAGGTTACTGAATGTGTAAAGTCCACAGTTGATAGGTGCAGCAGTTGTCAGGGAAAAGCCTTTTGCGATATAACTTCCCAGGTTGCCGTCTCCGTCATAAAGCCTTGTAACAATTCTGCTGTAGCCAACGATACCTTTGCAGAGTGATTGTGTGAAAGTCGGTACGTTCTGTATATAGCTTGTCGATGTGAGTACTTCTAATTTTGTGCAGCTAGACTGTGTGTTGTTATACACAATCTGTGAGTCAGTCACTTTTATAGGAATCAGCAAACTGCCATTTGACTTTCCGCCATCTGTCTCATAGGAATAAATGGTCTTGTCTAAGAGTTTGCCACTTGACGAGTAGTTCTCTATACTAGAGACACGAAGTCCTCCTCCGAAGCTAGCGATTGAGTCCTTCCGTATGCTGGCGGATGACAAGGATTGAGTAAGGTTCATGGTGGCAAACACACAGCCTTTACCCTCTGGAACAGAATTTGGCAAATTGGCTGAGAAAACATAACTCCCCTTGGGCAGTGTGATGGGTACAGTCACGCTTACATAATTTTCTTTGTCCAGTGAAGGTGAGTTTTCGATCAAGTCTCTGAATTTAAAGGATTGTCCCCCATCAAATGGTGGAGCAGTCTTGGTAAAAGAGACAGAGGCATTGTCAACCCAAAGTTGCCGGAGATGATTGCCATCATTACAGCTGAATGAGATGTTCAAAGAACCCTTGGCCTCTCCCTGTAATTCAAAAAATGTATGGTCTTGCTTTTTTGCTTCGGCTATGCTACTGTTGGTGTCATATACCTTGTACTCCAAGGAAGACTTGAACTTATCGTTGTCGGGCATATAGATGCTTGAGAGGTATTGGTTGCTCTCATATGTGAGGCAGGTCTTAGCCTTAGTGGGGAAGGTTATCCCTGTCAATATAAATGCTTTGGCGTGTTTGGAAGAGGTAAAGCGATTGGCGCCCTTGAAGAGCTTCATAGCTGGCGTCATCTTAGCATCGTCCACAAAATTTGCTAAGGAAGGCACGAGAACATGGCTTGCTGTGCCACTGTAGTCGTTTGCCTCCCCATTATAATATCCCCAGAAGTCAATGGCGTATGAAGTCTTTTGTGGGAGAGGGATGCTTTCATCGTACGAAAAACTTGTTGTAAGTTTCTCCGTACCACCTAGCTCGTCGATGGACAATAGCTTGAGGCGAAGTGAGGTGCGTTCCCCACCGTCACCCAATCCTAGGTCTTTGTAATAGTTGCCGCCAATTTGTGAAGAGGTGAAATAATCATAGTTGAAATTGAATTTTTTGAGTTGTTTTCCTGTTAGGGAGGAAACAAAGTTCACACTATCTATCCTTTTTGCACTTGGCAAATCCCTCCTTTCGTTGCTAAGGGCAAAGCTAACCTTATAGTTGTCAGTAGTAATTGATGTTAAGTATTGCTTTTGAATGTTAATACCGTTCAGACCCCTAACCGTCGTGAGCACATTAGGTATGTCGGTTGGCATATATGCCCCGACGACGGAACTCTTAGTCTTTGTAAAGTCGTAATACTGGGAGATGCTTGTGAGTGGATTGATGCTTACAGGTTCACCGTAGGAGAATTTAGCGACAAATCCCAATGGGGAAACTACTTGTTGAAGTCCCCAGACGGAAACAATGGGTTGTTGATCTGCGCTACTATTATATTCTGTTGGAGCAAAGATATATTGGATTCCATCAGGTGTCTTGATAGTCCATGACTGGTAATGCCCATCGGAATATGTTCCTGGTATAATCTTGATAGTGTCGTTTATTTTCCCAATTTGTTGCGGAAGGTTATTGTAAGGATTGATGACGAAAAGGAACGAATGCCCCATCACATTGACGGAATAAAAGTCACGTTCTGCATCGTTTAGTTCCAAGCGTGCTCCCACTTTCGATCCAACGTTGTTGGTGGAAAGATCTATGTTCGAACGGAAATTGTCGAAGCTACCTGCGTTCTTTATATAGGGACCATAATAGTCCCTCCATCCATACGTATCGGTATAGTTGTCCAGTTTGCCTGCCTGTACAAAACTGATTTGCCCGCCTATGTTGAGGTTCCAGCCCAACCCCACCCAGGACGCTTCCTCCTGTACCTTGATGCCATTTCCGGCATATGTCAACGAAATAGGTATTTCTAAGTCGTGGTCTTTAATTGTGAACAATGGTATGTTGATATTTGCACTACCCGTGAACTCATTAGCGGTGCATTCATCAAGCTTTTGAAAAGCATATGCCTCTGGAGATTTTGGTAGCAGCTGGGGAATATCTGGCGTATAGTTGTCATGCGAATCAATGTTGATATTGGATGGAGAATATCTCAAAATACTATCATTATACTCCTTGCTGTCACCATACACGACTATTGGCCAACCATCGCCAAAAACAGAAGTATCTTGCGCCATACAAGATATGGTGCAAATGATAAAAAGACTGATAGTTAAAATTAATTTATGCATAGTGCAACTTATCGGTTTAAATTCGTTTTGCAAATATACAATAAAACCAAAAAAGTTGTTCTATTTCGAAAGTTTATTATTTATTTTTAACACGAAATGGGAGCGTTAAAAATGTTACCTTTGTGTAATAATTATGTTACTGAAGAATTCAGTAATGAAGTTCTTATTAAGATTGCTTACTATCTTCCCTTAAAAAACTCTAAATATTACCTTAGGGTAACTTACCTTAGGGTAATATTTCGTA
>ERZ1026858.887-NODE-887-length-15903-cov-11.094081_pt1 | contig 15903 bp, 12 predicted proteins | sample MGYA00380159_ERZ1026858 | MGnify/ENA primary metagenome ERZ1026858 (study PRJEB33269, sample SAMEA4719795) | human gut metagenome | biome: human-associated habitat; feature: organic feature; material: feces | place: Cameroon | collected 2013-10 ...
TCCTTGGTCAGCGGCGTATGAATCGTGATGTAATCGGATTTGGCGAGCAGCGTATCCAGATCGACAAGCTCAACGCCAACCTGATGCGCACGTTCTTCGGTGATATAGGGATCGTAGCCGATGGTGGTCATTTCCATAGCCTGCATACGTTTGGCAACACGGCTGCCGATGCGGCCAACACCGATGATGCCCAGCGTTTTACCCTGCACCTGAATGCCGTCGAAGGATTTGCGGTCCCATTTGCCCTCCTGGATGGATTGATGCGCCTGCGGAATGTGGCGCGTCATGGCCATCAGCATAGCTACAGTGTGCTCAGTAGCGGCCATGGTGTTGCCTTCGGGCGTGTTGAGGACAACGATGCCTTTGGCGGTAGCAGCAGGAATATCAATATTATCTACGCCGACGCCTGCGCGGCCGATAACCTTCAGGCGGGTGGAGGCTTCAATAACCTCCTTCGTCACCTTTGTCATGCTGCGGGTTACGAGGCCGTCATAGTTATTGATGACCTTAATCAGCTCGTCAGGCTTCATATTCGGCATTACGTCTACATCAAAATGCTCGCGCAGCAGTGCTACGCCCTTTTCGCTAATATCGTTGCTTACAAAAATTTTCATGGTATGTTCTCTCCTTACTTATTATTTTTCATATACTCAGTCATAAATTCTGCCAACGCTTGGCAGGCTTCCATGGGAACTGCATTATAGGTGCTGGCGCGGCAGCCGCCGACAAGACGATGACCGCCAATGCCGACAAAGCCTGCGGCCTTGCCCTTGGCTACAAAATCCTTTTCCATCTCCGGCGTAGCCAGATTGAAGGTGATGTTCATCAGGCTGCGTGCCTCCTTGGCCGCATGGCCTTTATAGAAGCCATCGCTGTTATCAATCACGTCATAAATCAGCTTGGCCTTAGCCAGATTATTTTTGGCGATGGCATTCACGCCGCCCTGCTTTTTAATCCAGTGCAGAGTTTTGTTGACCATATAAATCGCGAAAACAGGCGGTGTATTATACAGGGAATCGTTTTCTGCAAAGGTGCTGTAGCGTAGCATCGTGGGCAGATCTTGGCGGGCCGTCGCCAGAAAGGCCTTCTTGGCAATGACGATGACTACGCCTGCAGGACCGAGGTTTTTCTGTGCGCCTGCATAGATGAGGTCGAAGTCCGCAACGTTGACCTTGCGCGAGAGAATATCGCTCGACATATCGCAGATAACGGGAACGTCGAATTTCGGGAAGGTCTTGTACTCCGTGCCGTAAATCGTGTTGTTGGCCGTGAGGTGGACATAGGAGGTGTCGGGACGCAGGGTGAAGTCCTGCGGAATGTAGCTGTGGTTTTTGTCGGCGCTGGTGGCTGCCTCGTAAACCTCGCCGTAATACTTGGCTTCAGCCATAGCCTTTTTTGCCCACACGCCGGTGTTGACGTAAGCGGCGTATTTTTTCGTGTGGAAGTTGGCCGCCGTCATCAGGAACTGCGTGCTGCCGCCGCCCTGGATGAACATAACCTCGTAATCATCGGGGATTTCCATCAGCTCACGCAGGAGCGCTTTAGTTTCGGCGTGCAGCGCAGCGTATTCAGCACTGCGGTGGCTCATCTCGATAATGCTCATGCCGGTGTTGGCATAGTTTAAAAATTCTTCTTGGGCTTCTAATAATACTTCCAACGGCATGGCGGAGGGGCCGGCGTTGAAGTTGTAGGCGCGTTTCATAATAAAATTCCTTCTTTCTTTTGGCATCGTTAGATGAGAGCGTATCTAAAATCAAAAAGAGAAGCACATCCCTTTGGGACGAGCTTCTCTTCTTCTCGCGGTACCACCCAAATTGCCCGGGCAATATTGTGTAGCAGCTAAAAAAATAAGCCCTTCATCCCAAACTCATGGGACGAGGACTGCCTCGCGGTGCCACCCAGATTGCCTATGGCCAACTTTTAGTCGCTGTATCGGGCGTACCCGTCAAATTCATCACTTGCCGCTTCAGAGCGGAACAGATGTGCTTGCCTGCTGGCTTGCATCAACCGCCAGCTTTCTGAAAAGCGCCGCACGCTGCTTCTCCTTCATCGCGTTGCATATTTAAATGTTGTAGATGATTATAGCACTACTGGCGCAGGAGTCAAGCATTTTTGGAAAGATTTGTTGTGTATACATTTTTTTCAGGGGATTTGTAACGTAGGTTACAGAGTTTTCACTTGTAAGTGAAGCGAACTATTATGATACTTTTTACCCAGGGCGGCAATCTGTTCCAGACGTCGCAGCGCCGACGTTTGCGTTCATGGAAAATAAGAAAACCACCCCAAAACTTGCCGGTAGCGGGGTGGCTTTCAGTCAAAATAAACTACACATATAATATAGCACAACGAAAAAAATTTTTCAAGTTTTTCTTTTTTGTGTATTTGTAACGTAGGTTACGGAGTGTTGCTAAAAGTTTGTTTATGTGGTAAAATATACCTGACAATCGTGTTGCAGGGTGGCGTTGCCGAAATTCCATTGGAATGGAGGTGATGTCTATGGTATATTTTACTTTTCAAGACCTGATGGTCTTTGGATTGTTTATACTGGCATTGCTGACGTTCGTTTCTCAGAACAGAAAGTAATTTGCGCATAGAAAAACCGCCCCTAAACTTTGCCAGGTTTGTTGGGCGGATTTTCTAATCTTAACACATTATCAGGCAACCCACCTTGTGGGCGGTTGTCTTTCTTTACTTATAATATAGCACAACGAAAAAAATTTTTCAAGTTTTTCTTTGTGTGCTTGCCAAATCACCTCATTCATGATAAAGTAAATAAGACAAAAGCATATCAAACCGCTAGGGGCGCATTCTGCTGAGAGGACGTTGTCCGACCCTTTGAACCTGGATCTGGTTAGTACCAGCGTAGGAAAGCGAAGCTTGAGCAAAACGCAGACAAACCGCTTTCTACGAGGAAGCGGCTTTTTTATTGTAATACCGGCCGAAGCAGTCAGCAGCAGCTTGGCTGAGTTATGCACATATCCACAGGGGATTTTCAGCTTGTGGATAAGTAAGGAGGAAAAATCATGGCAACACAAATGCAATTAGCGCGTCAGGGTATCATCACTGACGCTATGAAAATCGTCGCAGAGCAGGAGCACGTAACGCCGGAGTTTATCCGTGAGGGCGTTGCCAATGGCACCATCGCTATTCCCTGCAACATCAACCATAAGAACATCATTCCGCGTGGCGTCGGCACGGGCCTGACCGTAAAGGTTAACGCTAACATCGGCACCTCCAGCAGCTATCCTGATCCGGCACCGGAGCTGGAGAAGCTCGCAGCAGCTATTGAAGCAGGCGCAGATTCCGTTATGGACCTTTCCACCGGCGATAATATCAGCGCATCGCGTCAGGCTATCATCGGCGCGTCCACCGTTATGGTCGGCACTGTGCCTATGTATCAGGTTACTGTAGAAACCATCAAAAAGCGCGGTGCAGTCGTAGAAATGACCAAGGAGGATATTTTCGACGTTATCCGTATGCAGGCGCAGGATGGCGCAGACTTCATGACCATTCACTGCGGCATCAACAGAAACGTGCTTAAGGCTTTGCTTGACGAAGGCCGCGAGATGGATGTTGTCAGCCGTGGCGGCAGTTTTATCACCGGCTGGATGCTGCATAACGACAAGGAGAATCCGCTGTACGAGTACTATGACGAAATTCTCGACATCTGCGCTGAATATGACGTAACCATCAGCCTGGGCGACGGTCTGCGTCCTGGCTGCATCGCTGACGCAACTGATCGTGCGCAGATTCAGGAGCTGCTGAACCTGGGCGAGCTCACGCAGCGTGCGTGGGATAAGGGCGTGCAGGTTATGGTGGAGGGACCGGGCCATGTGCCTTATAATCAGATTGCGGCGAACATGCAGCTGCAAAAGCGTCTCTGCCATGGCGCACCGTTCTATGTGCTCGGACCTCTCGTAACCGACGTTGCTCCTGGTTATGACCATATCACGAGCGCTATCGGCGGCACGCTGGCTGCAGTAAGCGGCGCAAACTTCCTCTGCTACGTAACGCCGGCAGAGCATCTGGGCCTGCCTGATATCAACGACGTGCGCGAGGGCGTTATCGCTACGCGTATCGCTGCTCATGCAGCAGACCTTGCCAACGGCAATAAGGCTGCCTGGGAATGGGATCTGAAGATGGCGAAGGCGCGCAAGAAGCTAGACTGGCCGGCGCAGCTGGACCTGGCTATCGACCCCGTGAAGGCGAAGGAGTACCGCCAGCGCAAGAACAAATCCGACGATGAGGCTTGCTCCATGTGCGGCAATTATTGCGCCGTGAAGATTGTGGGCCAGTATCTGGAAGAGCATATGCGCAAGCATTAAAATTGTGCAGCGGCAGGTGATAAAAGACTTGCCTGCTTGCTGCTTGTATAAGATATTGCTTGAAAAAACTGCACGAATGTGATATATTAGAAATGAAACAAGACAACCGCCCACAAGGTGGGTTGTCCGATAAAGTGGTTATTGAAAGACTGCCCTTACCGGTCAAAGTATTGGGGCAGTTTTTCTATGCGCAATTACTTTTTGTTCTGAGAAACGAACGTCAGTAATGCCAGTATAAACAGTCCGAAAATCATAAGATCCTGGAAGGTGAAATATACCATAGACATCACCTCCATTCCAAGGGAATTTCGGTAACGCCACCCTGCAACACGGTTGTCGAAAATATTCTAGCATATAAACGTATTTTTGGCAAGAAAAGCCTAGTGCTTATCCCCCTGAAATATGCTATAATATAACCAATAATACTGTAATGAGGTTGGCAATGGAACAAGATATCTTAACATATGTAGGTAAAAGTCTGTATCAGACACATATTTTGAAGGAAATGAAGCGCTATGTTGTTTTTCGCACGCGCTGCAAAATGCATAGCAGTGCCGTAAATGATCTGTTGAGCTTTTTTAAGGCGAACGAGAAGCGTCAAGCCTGGCTGAAGGGTAATCCGTCGTTCGTTGAGCAGACAACGCGTAGCTTCTTCTATAAAGGCTCGACCTGGGATGAGCGCATGGCGCTGGTGAAGAACCATGTCGAGATTATGGAAGCTTTATTTGCAGATAAAATGCTGGACGAGCTTTATGGCGAGCGCAAGGCTGTGCAGCTGTGGCAGGATGAGTATCAGGAAAAGCCGCTTACGCTGAATCTGGTGTTTCATGCCGGCCAGCGTAAGGAAGGCTGCCTGTCGCTGATGATGAACTATGAGGAGCAGGCTTTGTATCAGATTATGTTCTGGTTCGGCAAGGATAAGGATGGCAAGAATGTTATCTATATCGGCGCTCTGCAGGGACCGCAGAACGGCAATGAGCTGATTAAGGGCTTGACCAAGGCGTTCTTTGGCTATCGTACGAAGAACCTTGTGTTCTATGGCCTGCGCAGTCTGGCGAAGGCTTTGGGAATTGAGAAGATCTACGCCGTGGGCAACGATGGCTATTATGCTATGAATCATATCCGCATGGACCGCAAGCTCAAGACCGACTTTGGCGCATTCTGGCTGGAGTGCGAGGGCGAGCAGTGTGAGGATAAGCGCTTCTTCGTTATGCCGGTGGCAGAGCATCGCAAGTCGATGGAGGAGCTGAAGCCGTCGAAGCGTGCGCAGCATCGCCGTCGCTTTGCGAAGATGGACGAGATGGAGAGTGCAGTGGCAGAGTCACTGAAGAATTATATGCGGTGAGAACGTCTGCGTTGACGGACGCGGCGTTCTTGCCAGTTTTGGTGAAGAGGAAGAGGGCGTACCAGTGGAGCGGAAGTGAAGCTGGTACGTTTTTTGGTTAGGAGATATACTGATTAACCCTGCCAAATCTTAATTTTAAAGCATCAGAAAATGATGCTTTAAGTGAAGCATTAAATGATGCTTTAAGTGATAATGAAAAGTTACTGCTGTCTCTTTTTACGAAGAATCCTGCGTTAACGCAAAAAGGCGTTGCAGAAACTACAGGTTTAAGTAGAGCAACTGTTCAGCGAATAGTAAAAAAGCTTGCTGACATGGGACGTTTAGAACGAAGTGGTTCGAAAAAATATGGTTCTTGGATAGTTAAGTATTAAAGGAGAACTTTAAAATGATTTTTTACAAACGATTTTTTGAAAATATTCAGCAGGATTTTAAGGCATTTGTTTATTGGTGCCTTGTGTTTACGCTGTTTCGTGTAGCGTTTATTGCTATCTATAGCGGACAGCTGAATGGAGATTATAGTGATATACCGATGGCGCTGCTTCTTGGCTTACGTCTAAGCCTGAAAACAGCAGGCATAATGATGCTGGTCGGTGTTGTGTTTGCAACGCTGCCGAAGGTTTTTGGGCAGCGTTGGCCGTCAGACAAGCTGCGCTTTGCATGGCACACACTGGCGCTGATCTTTTTCAGCATCTGCTTTATGGCGCGTATTCCGTACTATAAGATTTTCAATGCGGCCTTCAATATGATGCTTATCAACGGTGCGCATGATGATATTTACGCTATCTTTATGACAGCAGTGAAGGAGTATCAGCTGCTGTGGCGTTTTCCGCTGGCGCTGGTGCTTGGAGCAGTGCTTGCCTATGGCTTAAGGCTGTGGCTGAAGAAGCTTAAAACTGTGGAGTTTGCTGTATTGGAGCATAAAAAGCTGGTTATGGCGCTGACGCTGCCGGTGTTGGCTGTGATAGCTGTTTTTGTGCGTTATGGTGGTGCTTTTAATTATGCAAATTCTATTAACTGGGAAAGCGCGGCACGCTTGAAATCAAATATGCTGAACGAGGCTGTTTTAGACGATGGTCAGGCTCTGTATCGTGTGCGTGACACGAAGAGGAAGCTGACAGCAGCAACGAATATCAAGATTTCTCCTGCGCAGCTGCGAGAGGAAATTGCTAATGCAGGCGGAGACAAGAACGCTGCTAATGTCGAGGCTGCCTTTACGCGTACTGTTCGTCAGCCGAAATTAGCACAGCAACCAAAAAATATTGTGCTGATTGTGGGCGAAAGCTTTGGCGAATGGCCTTTTCTGCCAAAGTTTAAGGATTTAGGCCTTGTGGATAATATGCTGAGACTGCAAAATTCTGCTCATGGGGCACATATTAACACCATGCTTTGTCATGGAAGCGGTACAATTAGTGCTGTAAATGGTTTGGTGAGCGGCGTTCCCGATAGCAGCTTGTATGAAAATTATCAGCCAGAGAGCTTTAAAAGCCAATATGCTACTGGTATTGGTTATGTTATGAAGCAGCTTGGATATAAAACTGTTTTCTGGTATGGCGGTTTCTCTGGCTGGCAGAATATCGAGAAGTTTGTTAAAGCTCAAAGCTTCGACGAGTTCCATTGCGCTGATGAAATCGATGATAAAAGTGGCAATTCCTGGGGTGTTCCTGATGCAGTGCTGTTTAGCAGAATTAATGAATATATGCAAAAGCAGAGTGCTGCGGAAAATGTTTTCCATGTTGTTTTGACTACAAGCAATCATCCGCCGTATAGCATTAATGTAGATGCCCTTGGATTTCCGCGTGCGCAGGTGAAGGAGAAACTCCCTGCGGATATAGCGAAGGACGAAAATACATTGAATGAGCTGGGGCATATCTGGTATGCTGATAAGACAATGGGCGATTTCGTGGCGCAGGCTGAAAAGCAGCTGCCAGACAGCTTGTTTATTATTACAGGCGACCATTCCGAACGCTTTAGCTTTGCCATAGAGCAGGACGTACGCACGCTATCTTCTATTCCCTGCATTTTCTATGGTCAGGTAGTGCAGAAGAATTGGTTTGAAGAAAATGCTGTAGGCTGCCATATGCAGCTTGCAGGAACGCTGGCAGAGCTGCTTGCACCAACAGGCTTTACATATAGCGCAATGTTGCCAAGCATGTTCGATAGCGATTTTGCGTTTAATCATAGGCTGTTTGTGCAAAATGGCGAGATTAAAGAGCAGAAAAATATTGATGCGCAGATGATGAAAGAGATTAATGCTATGCGTAAGGTGGCAGCATGGAGAGTGCTGAAGGGAAATGAGATAAAGTAAGTGAGATAAAGGCGTCAGACAGTAAAAAATGCTGTCTGACGCTTATTTTTGATGCAAGCAGTGGCGTAGTATGGTATAATCATTATATATAGGTAGGAAAATAAGTATTTGGAAAATGAAAGATAATACTACTTCGTAAAGGATGAAAATTATGGTACAAATAAGCGTTTTAATATTAGCGAAAAATGAAGAGAAAAATATAGGCGATTGTATTACAAGCTGCAGCTTTGCTGATGAAATCCTAGTCATTGATGATGGCAGCACAGATAAAACACAGGAGATTGCTGAAGGCCTTGGTGCTCGTGTTATTCATCGTAGCATGAACGGCGATTGGGGCGGACAGCAGACATTTGCTATTCAGCAAGCAAAGCATCCTTGGATATTTTTTATCGATGCAGATGAACGTTGTACGCCGGAGTTAGCGAAGGAGATAGAAGCTGCTGTATTGAAGAATGAGCAGGTTGCCTATTGGATTAAGCGTAAGAATAAATTCCATTATGATAGGGCAGAGCATGGTGTTTTGCGTCCGGACTATGTATGTCGCGTAATGCCTGCTAAGGATTCCTATGTAGAGGGATATGTGCATCCGGCTATTATAACTCCTTATCCTAATAAAAAAATGCAGGGACATATGTACCATTATACCTACGATAATTGGCAGCAGTATTTTAATAAATTTAATAATTATACTACGCTTGCTGCTGAAAAGTATAAAAAAGCAGGGAAAAAAGTAAGCTTTTTCAAGGATATAGTTTGTCGTCCGCTGTGGGCGTTCATAAAAGTTTATTTTTTAAATGGTGGCTTTAAAGATGGACGTTTAGGCTGGATTTTGTCTGTGGATCATTATTTTTATACTATGACGAAATATGTGAAGCTTTACTACTTGTATAAGAGTAATGGCAAGCTGTAGGATGTGATGAGATGAAGGTTGCAATTTTAGAAAGTATCGTTATGCCAGCAGGTCATGAGGTAGAATTTGACCGTATATTGGTAGATGAGCTGAACAATCAGGGACATGAGCCAGTGATGCTGGTTCCGGAAAATTTTCCTTTTAAAATTAAATATAATGCAAAGGTTGATTATCTTGAAGGCGGCGAGGTTATTACCTATGCTGGAGCTAACAGGTTTCAAAAATTGTGGCTTTCTGTAAAGCGTGAAAGCCGTCGTAGAAAGTGGTTTAATTCGGCTTATAAAAAAGCTGCTGCTAATCATTATGATGCTATTATTATTCCTACAGCAACGTATCGTTATTTGCGTGCGATTATGAGTACGGATTTGAAGAATAGCAAGATACCGGTTTATATTATTTTTCATGGTATCAATCCGCATGAAAAGGCTAATTTTGTGAAACAGGCCAAGCGTTGTGAGCAGTATAAAAACATTCATCTTAAGGTTATTACATTGCGCAATGATTTTAGGAATGATGCCTTGACGAATGTTGATTTAATTGCTCCGCCGGTGTTTAAACCGCAGGACTTGCCAGTGGATAAAGAGCTGACCTATAATGAACCCTTGACATTAGGCTTCTTTGGACAATATCGTCGAGAAAAGAATGTGCGTTTCTTCCTTGATGCTTTTAAGCAGGCACATTTTACAGTACCGGTAAAGCTTATTATGCAGGGAGCAACGGCACGTACCGAGGATAGCGAGGAGTTTGAGAAGATTATTAAGGAATATGAGAATGTTCCGGGTATAGAGTTTTGGCATAAAAACCTCATTGGCGAGGAATGGCAGAAGGCGCTGCTGGGTGTGGATGTTATTATTGCGCCATATGCAGCAGAACGGTATCGCTATCATTGGAGTGCGATGTTGTTTACCGCAATAGGGTTCTATAAGCCTATTTTGCAGTCACCTGAGATGAATCCAGAGGTTCTGGAGGCCTATAATGTTGGTGAGGCTGTGGCGCTGGATAGTATTCCTGCTTTTACAAGGCAGCTAGAAGCGTTTGTGAATAGCTATCCTGAAAAGCATGAGCAGTATAAGCAGGGCTTGATCGAAGCTAATAAGGCTTATAGTCATGAGAATTTGTTGAAAGCAATATTGAGATAATGTTGGTTAGGGATGGGATAGAATGAAAATTTTATTAGCTAATTTTACAAAGATGGTTAATGATAGTGGGGGATTAGCAAAAGTGACTAGCGCTTTTGCTAACGAAATGGCCGCTCGTGGACATGATGTTAGCATTTTGTATAGCGATGAAAAACATGGAGATTTTTTTTATCCTGTAAAAGATGCTGTACGCTGCTGTAATTTAAAAGATAATGCGGATGGCAGTAATATTAAATTTCCTTTATATTTAAAAGCTGCTCGTGAAATGCTGCGTGCTGTTGGCAAGCGTCCTGCGAGGACTGTAAATAGCTGGTTTGAAGAGCATTATTTGTTGAATAACGTAAGATATTATCTTGATATTATTAAACCAGATATAATTATCAGCTACCAGCCAGCTGCCAGCAAGCTGCTGTTATGTGATGCAGGTACAGATATTCCTGTTATTACTATGTCTCACGGAGATCCAGAGGATTATTTTCATATTTATCCCGTTAAAGAAATACCGGCGCTTACTAAGAGTGCTATTTGTCAGGTGTTGATGCCTTCATTTGAAGAACATATAAAAAATCATTTGCCTAATACAAAAACAATAACTATTGGCAATGCAATTACACAATTTGGTTTTAGTGCTGATTTAGTAGCAGATAAAAAGCAGTATAAGGTTATTTTTGTGGGGAGATTGACAAAGAATCATAAACGTCCGCATTTACTTGTTCAGGCATTTACAAAGCTTGCTGCTAAGTATCCAAATTGGATTCTTGAATTGTGGGGAGCAAAGGACAGGGCTACTTATTATAAAGAATTAGAGCATATGATTAGTTCAGCTAATTTATCTGATAGAATTTTTATAAAGGGTGCAACTGATAAAGTTCCTGAAAAGCTGCGTGAAGCAGATATTTTTGCATTCCCAAGTGCTTTTGAAGGCTTTGGTATGGCGCTGGCAGAAGGCATGAGTGTTGGTCTGCCTTCTGTTGGTTATAAAAATTGTCCGGCTGTAAACGAGTTAATTAAGGATGGAGAAACTGGATTCTTATGCGATGACGGTGTAGAACCACTCGCGCAGGCACTTGATAAGCTTATGGGCGACAAGGAGCTGCGTGTACAAATGGGCAAGGCTGCGAAAGCAGATATGGCGCAGTTTGCACCGGAGAAGATTTGGAATCAGTGGGAAGAGCTGATGGAAAAAGTGATTAAAGAAAAATAATTGTCTATGAAAGGAACTGCTAGAAATGCGAATTAAAATATCTAATATCGGCAAAATTAAAGAAGCGGATGTGGCTATTAATGGCATAACGGTTATTGCTGGTGAAAATAATACTGGTAAGAGTACAGTTGGCAAGGCTTTGTATGCTATATTTAATTCGTTTGTTGATGTTGCAAAAAAGGTTGAAGAAGAACGCATAGACAGCTTGCAGAGAAGTATATTTACTTTTTTACAAGAAATTAGTGGTTCTAATATGGGGTTCCCTCAGGTTGATGGCAATGCGTTGGCAACTAAATTAAATGATATAAAAAATGAAATTAATAAGGAAAAAATAATACAGGTATTGGCTGATAAATTGAATTTGAAAACTAGTGTCATTGAGAATAATTATAGTAGATTAGAACCTAGTATAAATAATATATTACGCGTTCTTAGCGTTGCAAATGATAACTATTTAAAAATTTTAGTTCAGAAAAATTTTAGTGAAGAATTCAATCAGCAAATTAACAATATATTAGAAAATACTAATGGAGAAATTGATCTGACAATTAAACAGAAGGTATCTTCTGTGAAGTTCGACGATAATATTGTGGTTTTTGTCAATAAACAAGTAGATATTTTTTCTGATGCTATTTATTTAGATGATCCGTTTATCTTGGATGAGCGTCCGAGTCATGGCTTTTTGGCTAGTTTTTTTAATAGTAATGGGAAATTTTACAGACATAAGGATAAGCTTGGAGACTTGATTTATAAGCAGGTAGAAAGCAATAATTTAGTAGATAAAATAGTAATAGAAGAGCGCCTGCAGAAGATTATTGATAAGGTACATAGCGCTTGTAGGGGCAGAACTTTCTTCAAAAATAATAATGATCTGATGTATCAGCAGGATAATATGAAAACTGCTTTCAAGGTTGCTAATTTATCGACTGGGTTAAAGACGTTTGTTATTTTACAGACTTTACTTTTAAGTGGTGCCATTAAAGACGGTAGCCTTATCATTTTAGATGAGCCTGAAATCCATTTGCATCCAGAGTGGCAGTTGCTGTTTGCTGAACTTATAGTTATGTTACAAAAGGAATTCAATTTACATATTTTGCTGAATACGCATAGTCCATACTTTTTAAATGCAATTGAGGTGTTTTCCGAAAAATATGCTATAGGTGATAGATGTGAATATTATCTGGCATATAATAAGCAAGACGAGTCCTATGTTAAATGTGTTACAGGTAATGTAGAAGAGATTTATGCAAAGCTGGCAAGACCATTGCAAAGGCTTGAAAATTTGAGGTATGCTGATGATGAATGAATGGAGCAATATAGGAATTTTTGCTGATGCTAAGGTAAATACTACTTTAAAGCAAACATCATATGATGATGCGAAGAAGGAGTATATGACAGAGAGTGAATATCCAGTTATAGATTTTGATGCTGTCAAAGAGGCATATCTGCTTAACAAAGGTGCAAAAATAGAAAAATTAAAATCAGCAGATGCATTAGTAAACTGTGCTCAGAAGATTGTTTTTATAGAATTTAAAAATGGTTCTATGAAAAATGAGAAAAAGGGAGTTAAGGAAAAAATGAAGGATAGTATGTTTATCCTTGTTGATTTATTAGACTCCACTATCGAGTATGTGCGTAGGAATGTCGCTTTTGTTGTGGTTTATAACAAAGAAAAAAATTCTCGCTCATCTCCATCTATGGATGCATTTTCTGATATTGTTGCCAAGCTTGGGCATGACAGAATTTGTAGATTTGGCTTTGATAATTATAGAGAGCTTTATTTCAGGAAGGTTGTTACGTATAATGATGAGCAGTTTAATAAAGATATAATGGATATAGGGGTCGAAGGCGTGGTAAAAGAATTGTAATTCTTTTTAATTATTAAAGAACGCAACATGTATTGTAGGCGCGAAGGTGTATTCATTATTTATATATAGTGAGAAAATATATATATTTAGCTAGGGGGATAATTTTGCTATTTAATTCATATGAATTTATTTTTATATTTTTACCGATTGTATTGTTTTTATACTATGGTATTGCAAAGAAGATTGGATGTATTTATGCAAAATACTTTTTAATAGTATCTTCTATTGCATTTTATTCTTATTGGGATATAAGAAATTTACCAATTCTCTTAGTGTCAATAGCTGTTAATTTTTGCATTGGCAGAAAGATTGTTGATACGAAGGAAAAACGTTGGTTAATATTAGGAATTGTTTTCAATCTGTTATTTTTAGCATATTATAAATATGCTAACTTTTTCCTTGACAACATAAGTGCATTATTTCATACATCGTTTAGCCATTTTGATATAGTACTTCCGTTAGGTATTTCGTTTTTTACATTTACGCAGACGGCTTATCTTGTGGACGCTTATCGTGGAGAAACTAAGACATATTCAAAGAGTGATTACTTGTTATTTGTGACTATTTTTCCTCATCTTATTGCAGGACCGATTATTTATCATAAGGATATGATACCACAGTTTGCAGAGGAGCAAAGATATAAATTTAATTATGATAATTTTGCTAAGGGTATTACTTGGTTTGTAATTGGTTTATTCAAAAAGGTGATAATTGCTGATTGGATGAGTAATATTGCAAATTTAGTTTTTGGGCATTCTGAGCATCTGTCTATTTTAGAAGCATGGGGCGGCTCTTTAGCTTATACGCTTCAATTATACTTTGATTTCTCCGGTTATTCCGAAATGGCTATAGGTATTGCTTTGATGCTTAACTATAATTTACCAATAAACTTTAATGCCCCTTATAAGGCTTGCAGTATTATTGATTTTTGGAAGCGTTGGCATATTACTTTATCGGCTTTCTTGAAAAACTATTTGTATATTCCTCTTGGAGGCAATCGTAATGGGCATCATATGCGTAATATTATGATAACAATGCTCTTGGGTGGCTTATGGCATGGTGCAGGCTGGACATTTGTAATTTGGGGGGGGCATTCATGGTTGCTGTATTTGTATTAATCATCTGTGGAGAAAAACTAAGCTCAGCCTTCCTAAAGTTGTTAACTGGTTATTAACTTTCAATGTTGTAAACTTGGCTTGGATATTTTTCAGAGCAGAGAGTTTTGAGCAAGCATTTAATATCATAAAGGCGATGGGAGATTTATCGTCGTTTTGTTATCCATACAGTAAAAGTGTAGTAAAATGGTTGCCCAATTTGCCTTATAATAAAGATTTTCTTTTTTCCTCTAATGATGTATTATGGATTATTTTATTTTTGATTATCAGTATAGTTTATTACAGTACAGAGGATTGGATGAAAGAGCACTTTAAACCTAAGGCGGTTACAGCTGTAGTACTAGCTTTAGGATTCGTATATGCTGTATCACAGTTGAATAAGTTGAGTGCATTTTTGTATTTTCAGTTCTGAGTTGAAGGGATAGAAGATGAATAGTAAAAAATTTTTAAGTATATTTTTTATACTAGCGCTTTTGATATTAGGCACTAATGCTGCTATAAATTATAAATATGACTTATATGGAATTTTTGACAAAGATTTTAGTAAGTATAGATATTGTTATGTGAATGAAAGGTATGCTAAAATTGATTATTTATTACATGAAGGCAAGGGAAAGTATGATACTTTCATATTTGGTTCCAGTAGAAGTAAAGGATTAAATCCAAAGACTTTTTCGAATACTACTTATAATTTAGCGTATTCTGCTGGAGTGCCTAATGATTATGTAAGAGATTTGAAGACTTTGGTAAGTAATGGGATTATACCTAAAACAATATATATAGGGATAGATGACTTTTCGTATAAGCGGTTACCAGAAGAGGTTCATGGAAATATTAATTTTATTGGGTATGGAAGCTACAGTGACAATATAAAATATAAATTGGCCTTATTGTTTAGAAAACCGACTAATGATACTGTTCGTTATATATTTGGCAGATTAAATGAACCGAAGTGTATGTATAAAATAGATATAGATGGAAGTATTGTTGGAGAGTATAAAGAGCAAAAAATTGATTGGAATAAATATGTTAATGATGAGCGATTTTCGAAGCCGACATTTTATCCAGAAAAAAATAAACGAATTAAAGAAACTGTTGCGGAATTGATGGAAATTAAATCAATTTGTGATAATAACCATATTAAGCTAGTATTGTTTATGACACCTACGCATATAACTACATATTTAAGTAATGATATAAGAAATCTCAATGAATTTAAGTATGCATTGACTAATATAGGTGATTTTTATGATTTTAGTATTATCAACTTCTATACTACTAACAATTATTTTTGGGGAGAAACATCTCATGCTAGTGCGATGTTTGAAGAAATGGTTGCAAATGTGTTGAGTGGGAGAGAAGAAGAAAATCAAAATCTTAAGAACAAACTATATGATTTAGTGACCAAGGAAAATGTAGAGGAGCATTTAGAGCAAATGCTAGAGGATAGGGAAAAGTATGGTAGAAAAATAAAAAAACAATATATACCGGAGGAAAAGTTAAAAAATGGTAAACAATAGATACAACATTTTTTGTATAATTATATATAGTATCATTACTTATATTCTTTATATTAAATTTAATGATTTAAATATTAAGCACTTGCTATTGCCAATTATTTCGTGTGCTCTCACTATATTGGCTGTCTCTTATACACATCTGACGCTGCCGACGATCTACTCTGTGTAGATC